>Ga0209191_1001079_pt1 | contig 18565 bp, 25 predicted proteins | sample S_130626_EF_Meta_FD_187320 | JGI IMG/M metagenome (GOLD analysis project Ga0209191, IMG submission 187320) | Freshwater microbial communities from Lake Simoncouche, Canada to study carbon cycling - S_130626_EF_MetaG (SPAdes) (version 2) | ecosystem: Environmental > Aquatic > Freshwater > Lake ...
TTGGGTCTCCGGGTACGCCACATTCAAGTCCTCACGTTGACGGTGGCGGCATTGGCCCAAGAAGACCTTGGCCAATGATTGCTAGACTAAATGTTCCTTTGCGTGGAATTAAAGGAAGCAAATTACACTGGTGGAAATCCGGTTCTGAAGACCCTAAGATTTTAGAAAGACATTTTGAGGAATGGAACGCAACAATTCAAAAATGGCAACCGGGCTATAGTTTTCTTACAGATCCAAATGCGGTATGGGAAGCACCAGATTACTCAGTAGATGAGCCAGGCCCATGCTGGAATAGAACTGAACTGGCCCACAAACTTGATCTTTCTGGCACCACAGAGATTCGCATTAATGTCACTGCTGAAGTTTTGATTCCTATACCATGGGCGACATTAGTAGAACGCTTGCAGGCACAGGGCTATTGTTAATTTTAATTGCTGTCATAAAAAAATACAATGGGTTTTAATGGTTTTACCGTTGACTTTTGTGATATATAATAGTATACTTGTAACATCAGTATAAACACTGAGCCCAATGCTTATTAAAGGTTGGAACAAGATCAATTAACAAAGGAAATCAAAATGAAAACAGTTGGTGATAAACTAACCCCATTCGCAGTAACAGGCGTGAATCCGGGTAAAGACGACTTCTTTACTATTACAGAAAAGTCATTTGAAGGCAAGTGGAAAGTAATCGTTTACTATCCAAAAGACTTTACCTTCGTATGCCCTACAGAAATTGTAGCCTATGACAAGTTATTCCAAGACTTTGCTGACCGTGATGCAGTTCTGCTAACAGGTTCAACAGACAACGAGTTTTGCAAATTGGCATGGCAACGTAGCCACGAAGACTTGAGCAAGATCAAGCATATTCAATTTGCCGACACTGCTCGTCACCAGTCAGGTGAAGAACGTGGTAGCGTAAGCCTAATTGAACAACTGGGCGTGTTCTATGCTCCAGCAGGTGCCGCACTACGTGCCACATTTATTGTTGATCCAAGCAATGAAATTCAACACGTCACTGTGAACAACTTGAATGTTGGTCGTAGTCCAGAAGAAACACTTCGTGTGTTAGATGCATTGCAAACTGGCGAACTATGTGCTTGCAATCGCACTGTGGGCGGAGCAACATTATAATGTTAGATACAAAAAATGTTGATCGAGTTGGAAATACCTTAGTTGATATTTTTCACCGATTGGCACTTTTTGGAATAGGTGCCGCTACAGTCTGGGCCGCCGGATGGACATTTTTTGAAATGTTCCAAAAGCACCATGCCGGAGTCGGCGACCTATTGCTGATGTTTATCTATTTGGAAATTGGGGCCATGGTTGGGATTTACTTTAGAACCAATCATATGCCTGTTAGGTTTCTACTTTACATAGCAATAACTGCATTGACCCGGCACATGGTAGACATCATGAGTCACCAGCCCATCAACATTGTTGAGATGTTGGCGGTGGCTGGTTCCACATTTGTTATTGCCATCAGTGTATTGGTTATTCGATATACCAGTGCAAAGTTTCCCAGTGATAAACGAGACGAGGTAGCATAAAATGAGTTTTATTGAATCAGTAAAAGGTGCTTTGCCTGACTACGCCAAAGACACCAAGTTAAATTTAGATGCTGTATTACTACGTAGTACATTAGATGCAGACGTGGCTATGGGTTGTGCTGTGGCCGCATTGGCTGCAACTGGCAACGGTAAAGTGCTCGCCGTGTTGTTAGCAGATGCTCCAGTTCATGCAGAGTCAGCAATGACAGCGGCATCAATTATGGCACAGAACAATGTTTGGTATCCATATGTTGAGATGGCCGACGATCCTGCTCTCAAAGGCCTGCCAGCGCAGTTACGAATGAACGCAATTGCAAGTCATGGTGGAACTACCAAATCAAACTTTGAAGCATTTAGTTTGGCTGCCAGCATTGTTGGCAAGTGTCACTTCTGTGTTAAGGCACATTACGAAACATTGAAAAAAGAAGGTTATACTGTAGAACAGTTGAGAGACATTGGACGGATTGCTTCTGTCATCACCAGTGTTGCTCGAGTGTTAAATAGTTGAACTGTTTTATAGGAACAAAATGTTAGAATGTTTGATCGTAGGTGACAGTATTGCAGTTGGTACACATCAGTTCCGTCAGGAGTGTGCTCTTGCTGGCAAAGGTGGTATCAACTCACGGCAGTTCAACAAAAACTATGCTCAAAAAATTGAGCCAGCCGAAACAGTGATTATAAGTCTGGGATCAAATGATCATGATGGTGTAAACACTTTCAAGGAATTGTTGGCCATGCGTGAAAGGATTGAAGGCAAGCGTGTATTTTGGATCATGCCTGCCATTAAACCACACATTCAAGATATGGTTGAAATCATTGCCAGAAACTTTGGCGATACAGTACTGCCCATCACACGACTACAGCCCGACAAGGTCCACCCAAGCTGGGCTGGCTACAAGGACATTGCCGCTAAAACAAAATAACTACCGTTGTATTTTTACAACACTGGTTGACAAACTAAATTTTTGTGCTATAATAGTTCTTTAAAAGGATTTCTATGTTGACACTTAAACAACGAGCCGCAATCGAAGTGGCAAAAATTTTCATCTTGGCAATAGTCATTGGTACAGGTACTGGCATTTTGCTTAATACTGTACCACTGGCCATCATTGGCATTGGTGCATGTACTATCATGTTGGTGTTTGGTACCAAGATGATTTACGATACAAAGCTTTCGCAATTGGAAGCAGAAGAAAAATTAAAAGGTTAAATTTTTTCACTATAAGTCAAACAGAGGTTGACAAGTAGACTAAGTAAGTGTATAATGATTACTATGATGCAAAACATTTCTTATCAATCGCAAAGTTGGTGCTCTAAGCAGAGTATAAGCTTCTGTGCCTCTAAGTTTATGTCTTATCGTCATATTTCAGGAGCATGTCCAGGATAAAGTAATCTAACCATTACGCAAACCCTGGACTCGAAAGGCTCCAGGGTTTTTTATTGATAGGAAAAAATGAAATCAGGTAGCAAGAAATTAAAAGAAACTGAGTGGATTCGACAGCATACGTTAACGCAAGAGCAGACTAAACAACTGATTCTAAACAAGTTAAAACGTGCTGAAGCAATGCACAAGGCTTTGCAACAGCGGGAGATGTTTGTCAGCAAGCATCGTTGATCGCAAAGTGTTATAGGAAACGAGATCCTGGCCTGCACTTAAAACATGGGCAAATGGGCGGCCTACCGGATGTAGTTCCTTTTGTGGAATGAAAGATGGTAGCGTATTAAAGTATTCTCGGGCCGCAAGGCAAGTGGGTTCATCCATGTAGAGTGCTTTAATACACACATTCCTTGGAGTGTGTTAAAAACATGTTGACAAACAACATGCAAAGCCTAATATAATAAGATTATGGGCTAATAGCTTAATGGTAAAGCAGTCGACTCATAATCGATTGAGTGTAGGTTCAATTCCTACTTAGCCCACCATACAAATTTGGAGATGTAGGAAAATTGGTAACCCCAGTGGACTGTAAATCCGCCGCCCTTCGGGCACTACTGGTTCGACCCCAGTCGTCTCCACCAAATTGTATCCCTAATGTAATGGCAGCATAGCGGTCTCCAAAACCGTTCGTCAAGGTTCGAGTCCTTGGGGGTACGCCAAATAATAGGAAAGTGATGCAGGTGCGTTGGTGCGCCGACCAGCCTTGAAAACTGGGTTCTCAGAAATGGGATGGGGTTCGACTCCTCCGCTTTCCGCCAAATGCCAAGATAGCTCAGTTGGTAGAGCACCGGTCTGAAGAACCGGGTGTGGTCGGTTCGATCCCGACTCTTGGTACCAAATCAATGTGGGTGTGTACTGAATGGTTAGGTAGCGGATTGCAAATCCGTTTTATGCAGGTTCGATCCCTGTCACCCACTCCAAACTTTACTGGGGGTTAGTTAAATGGTATAACCGCGGATTTTGATTCCGCTGTCACAAGTTCGATTCTTGTACCCTCTGCCAAATTTATCAGGAGTAACGTATGAACTGGGAAGCATCCAACAAAATTAACGAAAAGGTAATCCTAGAATGGACCCTAATGTGTAAAGCATACCGGGAGTATCTTTACTTCTGAAGATTTTCATCGCTATCGTATAATGGATAATACACTAGTTTGCGGAACTGGTAATTTAGGTTCGATTCCTGATGGCGATACCAATATAAATATTTCAATGAATCCAAATTTATTAATAACCAAAGACATTGTGGGAAAACCACCAGTAGTACGATTTAGGGGAACAGATTCTGAATCTCGTTACATTTATAATCTGGTCAATACTCCTGACTTTAAAGATCAGTGGGCCAACTGTCCAATCACCTATAGTTTAAACAGTGACTACTATCGTTGTCCTGAATGGAAAGACATAGAGTGGGATAAAAGTGTTTTGTTATTGGGTGACAGTTGGGCATTTGGACTGGGACTTGATCTCCCTTCAACCTTTGCCAGCAGACTCAGTCATGAACTTAACGGGACACCTGTTGTTAATCTTGGGCAAACTGGTACCAGCTGGACGTTTGCCTGGATTAATTCAGTTAGATTAGTTGAAGCCGGAATCCGGCCCCGGGCAGTGGTTTATATTTGGACTGATATGGCACGTTACGCTCAATTGTTAGAAGACAACATAACATACTCGTATGGAGCATGGGATCTTGATCAGCCAGGACTAGGTCGCGAATATGCGCTAGATCAGACACATTCTCGGAACATGAGTATAGAGATTTTAAGATCAGTTCGCACAATGTGGTCTTGTCCACAACTGCATTACACTTGGAGTAAGCATACTGATTTACCAGGAGTACACTATCTTGGTAACTCAGAACTTGACAAAGCTCGTGATCTCATACATCCTGGTCCTAGATCAACTGCACAGTGGGCACGATCTATGGCACAGGAATTGTCAAGTAAAATTAACTAATAAAATTTGGGACTATAGCTCAGCCGGTAGAGCAGTGGACTTTTAATCCATTGGTCGCGAGTTCGAATCTCGCTGGTCCCACCAATTATTCAGAAGGTTTATCTATGTTAATAGAAATAGATACTCTGTCACCAGATCCGGTGTTTATCCCGGCTCTGTGATGCATGTCTTTTGAAAATAAAAACCATGTGCCTGTTTCGCAGTTGTGCTTGATCCACCGATTACCAATTAATAATTCCAATGGAGGGTGACTTGGTTTACAATTAACATAATACACTAAAACTTTATCTCCTGAGTGTAAATGATAGTGTGACTTCATTATACCTCCGGTTAATGTGATATTATACCAACTTATCATTATTTGATCAGGTACAACCAAGTGCTTTAAGCAATCTAGTACAGGTGCAAATTCAGGCCAAAGATGCGGATTGGCATCGGGGTTTGTTTGGGCTCCTGCGTGAGATTCCACTACTCTTTCAAAATGTTTACTGGTAGGGTTAAGCATAGCGATAGTCTTATCAGTAGAAGTATCCATGCATCGTTTCATCAATGCAGTATTATCAATATTAAGACGTCCAGTTAGCATAAAATTATTTAGTGCAGACTTTCTATATGGTGATATAGCACAGTGGTAGTGCATCCGCTTCATACGCGGCCGGTCGTTAGTTCAAATCTAACTATCACCACCAATGTATTGTGTAGACAGTCATTTGATAAATTATAATAAGTATATTATATGCATAGTATATTATGAATTTATTAAAACCCAATACAAGATTAAAGAGTTCCTCTGATTTCTATGGAAATGATTCTGAAGAATTATTCAAAAAAAATTTAAAAAATCAGCCCAATAATTGGCATTGGCGCAATACGCCAATTTGGTACAATGTAAATATGTCTGGGTATCGTTGCCCCGAATTCAATAACATTGATTGGAGTAATTCAACTTTAATAATCGGCGACTCGTGGGTGTTTGGATTGGGATTAGATGAAAATTCAACAATATGTAACCAGTTATCTGATTTAATTTGTGAACCTGTTATTAATCTTGGACAACCCGGAGCATCGCCCATGCAGTCCTGGGCAAATACATGCATACTAATTAACAATAACATTAAACCAAAAAATGTCATTTATCTTTGGAATTTTGTTCATCGATTAGTTGAATTTCAACCGTATGGTCGCGATAATACTTCAATTTCCCACATGTCAGACGCAAATAATAATTTTAGTATAGGTTGGATTACACATGAACATCAGGCATTTGAATATTTAAAATATGCAATAACTTCTGTTTCTAGTATGTGGGATTGCAAAGTATTGAATTATTGTTTTAGTTTTGACAACTTAGATCAGAAATATACCAATTTAAAAAATACAACATGGCTATCTAATCCAGGAAAGTTTGGTTGGGCAAGAGATTATGAAGAAAAAATAAGAATGGGACATCCTGGTCCAGGATGGAATAAACTATGGGCCAACATTGTTGCAAAAGATCTAGGTAGTATAGCGTGATGATAGTCTATCACCACCACCACCACCCAATGGAGTTGTTAGTGTAAAGGTTAACACCACGGATTGTGATTCCGTTAATATGGGTTCGATTCCCATACTTCTCCCCAATTAAATTTCAAGTTCAGTGTAGTAGTAACCAAAATGAACTTTAAGCGGTGAAAAAAAGCTGTCAATGGTTATATCAGATTTACCATGCTGAATTACATCTGCAAAATATCTAGCAAGAGTATGTTGATTTTCTTCACACATGTGATTTATCTTGCCTTTTTTATTACCGTGAATTAGTTCAATCTCTTTGAATAATGTATCAGATTGCAGTTGGGTAAAATTTTTATCTTCTTGATAAACCACTTCCATTAAATTAAAAGGATGTGTGTTTAATACACTACATGCATATTCAGAATCTGTGTAATTATCAAAGCCAGGAAACATTATAACCTTACTATCAGGGAATGATGTTTGAAATTCTTTAAGACATGATTCTAATATAAAAATACCCAGGTTATGTTCATACAGGTGTTCGTAATACATGCGCCCAGCTTCAAGTCTGTTTAATACCACTGTATTCTTTTCTAAATCGTAACGATTTAAAACAGCAGGATCTGTACTAGTCTTGTATACTTCAAGCAGGGTTAATGCATGTGGTAAACTAGAAATTAGCGGTCTAAGTTCAGCTCGTTGATAAAGCCTCTCATGGTTGGTGACAATAACAATAATAATATCGTAATTGTTTCTACTTACATGTTCTTTAACTGTGTGCAGTGCTGAAAACACACTAGATGCACTCTTCCCTATGCAATCAACACTGGCTTCGGGTAGCATGTTTTCTAATACTCTGGTCCATGCTAGCTCTGTCATGGAATGCGATATACTATTACAAAAGCTGTCACCTGCTATTAGTATTTTCATACTATTACTTATATAAGTATACAACATAATTCACACCGCTATAGCTCAGTTGGTAGAGCACCGCCTTGATAAGGCGTAGGTCCCTGGTTCGAGTCCAGGTGGCGGTACCATAACTTTTCCGGTCCTTAGTTCAATGGATAGAATGCTTGGCTTCGAACCAAGTGGTGTGGGTTCGATTCCTGCAGGACCGGCCACTTTAATTAATTTGATAATTTGTGTTGACAAAGATCAATAAGTATCGTATAATAAACACATAGCAAAGAACACAGGAGCATTGGCCGACCGGTTAAGGCAACAGATTGCTAATCTGTCACTGCGTAAGCGGTGAGTAGGTTCGATTCCTACATGCTCCGCCAATTTTTACAACCAGAAAGACTAAGATGAAACCAGGCAAAACATTTAAACTAAGCAAGCAAACAAAACGACTCATGTGTTCAATTGTTGACACAAAGTCTCGCAATCAATTCAAGACAATGATGATTCAAGCTGAACTTGCCGCCAACGTTGTCATCAAACGCGAACCACGTAAATAATTTGTTACATTGAAGTAATCTAAGTGAATTATCTGGCGTTAGTACAATGGATAGTACATAGAGCTTCTACCTCTAGAATGTGGGTTCGATTCCTGCACGCCGGACCAATACTTTTAGTTTTGTTGGCCACGTTAACTGTACAAGCAAAACCCAAAGTCAAAGCACCGCCTGCTCCTGAAGCACGTGCGGTGCTTCTTTTTGACCGCAAAAACGGCACTATAAAAGAAGACTTAAACATGCACGACGTAATGCCTATTGCCAGTGTAACAAAGTTAATGACAGCTTATGTTGTACTTGAAAGTCAAGCAAGCCTTGGTGAGCGAATTACTATCAAAGCGCAGAAGATTGAAGGCAGTCCTGTGCTTAGAGCAGGTATGCAGGTAACTCGTGACGAACTATTGCACTTGGCTCTTATATCCAGCGATAACCTAGCGGCAAAAATGCTGGCTGTTGCACATCCACAAGGATACGATGCTTTCATAGCAGGAATGAATGCCACAGCTCAACGACTAGGAATGAACAACACATCTTACATTGAGCCAAGTGGGTTATTTCCAAACAAAAGCACAGCATGGGATTTGCATTTGCTAAACACAGCAGTATCCAAGTACAGCATATTTCGCGAAGCCGCAATGAGTAAAACTTCTAGCCAGGACGCACAGAATAAAAAAGGTATTTGGCAACGTATTGTTATTCGTAATACCAATGTGTTTGCCGGAGACTATGATATCAAAGTTGGGAAAACCGGTTTTACTAATCCTGCTGGTTGGTGTATTAGTATGCTAATCAGACATCAAGGACAAGAGTTTGACCTCATTGTACTTGGTAGTCCTAGTAAGAAAGTTCGAAATGACTTGGTTGCTGTTAAACTAAAGAATCATATGAACTGGATCACTGCCAATGCTGTGATTAAGAAAATTGACCTTTTAGAGACACCAGACGAAGAAACAATTCCTGTCCTTGGTCCCTGAGAACTTCTACATTGGTGTCCCATGGTTCTGAAAATCTTAAACTTAAAATTACCCTTGGATTTTTTCCACTCCAGTTCAAGGCATGCAAGTAATCAGTTCTAACAAAGCTGGCATGTGAATTATACTTTGATAGATGTGTTGCTGACCAATCTGGAGTGCCAGCTGTTACCCATCGCTCCACGGCAGTATCACCTTTCACCTGGCACCTTACACTAAATTTTGTTCCGTCATCGGGTCTTGGAAATTTCACAATGTGAAGACGAGGATCATTTTGTCTATCGTAAATTTTCCACCAAACCATCTCTGTATCATCATCGCCATCCAACAACACGTTGAGACGATACGTAGTTACTGCACTAACTCCCTTGTACGTATCAATGTGAGGGTTGCCCCTCCATGGGAACGAATACATCTTTTCAAGCTTCTTGTATATAAAAAATTGTATTGTTGGCTTTTCTGTAATTCCCAAAACTTTTAAATGTTCTAGTACTTCACTGTAAACCGTCGAGTCATACCACTCTTGCAGTTCTCCATTATGGAATTCAACCAAGGCTGCGTCTGATGGTGCATTTTTTTGGTAGTTATCAACTATGGGGGCTACTTTATTTTTGGCCCAGTCTAAGGTCTTTTCACTAAGTGAAAAGGGAATCGTCAAATATGGTGTCATACATTCTTAATGTGTTTTTCAATCATGTGCCAAGGTTCTTGATATCTTACACTTAGGACAAGTCTGGGATTCTTTTCATCCCAGTTAATTGCATGTAATGTATCAGTCCTGACAAAGCTGGCATATTCATTGAACTTGGTAAGAGTTGAGCAACGATACTCAGGTTCTCCTACAGTTGTCCATCTTTCTTCCATACTTGTCCCGCGAGCTTGTATGCGCTTGGACACTGTACCAGGTGGCGCATTTGGCCTTGGGAACTCTGCAACGTGCAATCTATCATCAGTCATGAAATTTTTAATATCCCACCAAACCATTTCCTGATTTTCTTCACCATCCAATAATATGTTAAAACGAATTGGGACAAATGCGTCAATTCCGCGGAGAGTGTCGATATGTGGATTTCCTCTAGGGTCTGACTTAGGTTTTTCGATACGTTTGTAAATAAAAAATTGTATCATTGGCTCTGTTTGCAATCCAAACGGCGCCAGCTGTGCTAGAATTTCTTGCCACACAAAGGAATCATACCACTCTTGCATGTCTTCCCGAGGGAATTCAATCAATGCGGCATGCAATGGCGCATTAAGTTGATAGTTTTCAACAATGGGTGCTGTTTTTTCTTTGAGCCATTGCAGGCTTGCTTCACTCAGTGAAAATGGAATTGTATGATAAGGCTTATTCATAATTTTATTTATCTTTCAATTAGTGCTTGACAGTGTCTGATAAATAAAGTAAAATAGTTATATTATTTGGAGACTTCAATGATTGTTCATATTAGCGTTGCGTTAAGCAAAGAAAACGGAAAATGGGTCGCTCAGTGGCAACCACAGGCCTGTGTAGGCACAGTATTTAAATGCAATGATTGTACAGATTCAAATCATGAAATTCTAGCAAATCGTCGAGAAGAACTTGAGCGTAAACTTGATAAGGCTTTGCGTCTGGCATTTCCCAAGGCCAACTACATTATTCAACATCGTAAATGATTTATTTGATCAGTGATTTCCCAATGAATGCTGGGTCTAGAGCATTGGGTGCATATAGAATTGCTACAGCATTACGGCAGGCTGGTTATGCAGTTGATGTGATAGACTTTTCGTGTGTATGGTCTCCAGGTGAAGTTCTCGAATACATTAAAAAGGGACCACCACCAACTTGGATTGGATTCAGTACCACGTTCTCTGCTCCCAAAGGCGAAGGTCGCCAGTCTACTGAGTCGCAAGGTACTAACGATTTGCTAACACGTTGGGGCAACACGGACCGTTTTTTCTTTAATCAAATCAAACAAATGGCACCGGTTGTAATTGGCGGTGCACGATCTACTAGACTAAAGTTTTTCTACGATGCTGATTACTTTTTAGCAGGCTACGGTGACACGGCCGTACTTGAGCTAACAAAATATATCACAGGTGAAACAACATCACTTAACTATGTAGAAGAAGAAATCGTACCGCTAACCACGTATTTTAGTAAAAACTACACAGTTAAGACAATCAACTGCCAAGAAGCGTATCCCATTGACACTGTGGACAATATTGTAACTGAGTTTTTGCCCGAAGACTTTATCCAGCAAGGTGAAGTCCTGCCTATTGAAATTAGCCGTGGTTGTATTTTTAAGTGTTCATTTTGTGCATTTCCGTTAAACGGCAAATCAAAGAACGATTATATACGTCCCGAAGATCAACTGATTGCTGACATTACAGAATATCAAACAAAGTACAACAGTTACAATTACCTGTTGATGGATGATACTTTCAACGACACAGTTGAAAAGATGGAGATGATGGTACGTGTGCAAAAGGCAGTACCAAAACCATTTAACTTTTGGGCATATGGTCGACTAGACTTGCTTGCAAGTAGGAAAGACATGATTGATCTAATTGGCCCTGCAGGTTGGAAGTATTTTAGCTTTGGCGTCGAAACATTTAACAAAAGTGCCGGTGCCAAGGTAGGCAAAGGTGGCAACATGGACAAGCAAAAAGAAGCTCTTGCCACCATTAAAGAAAAATATCCTGCATCATGGTTCCTGCTTGAAATGATTGTGGGCTTGCCAGGAGATACTGAGCTCACTGTGCTCGAAAGCTTAAATTGGCTGATTGCTAATCCTACAGTATGGGACGAAATTAATTTCAAAGGGCTTGGAATTAACAATCCCAAGTACCACACATGGACCAGTGAAATCTCAAAGGCTCCCGACAAGTTTGGCATTACTTTAAAAAATCCCGACACTACAAATGCCCAGTGGGGCTGGACGCATCCAACAATGGATGGTAGAGAAGTTGTACCTCTTGTAAATTACATCAATGCAAAGCTAGAAGCTTATGCTAATACTATTTTTGGTAGCTTGCCCGATCGTCACAAGTACTTGATCCACCAGGCAGATATGCTGGGCCTAAACCATGACGTCGTCAGTCAACATTACGGCGGCAAATTTAATGTAGCATGGTTCCTGACAACATATACAATGTACCATAATTACAAAGTTCAGAAATTAGCGTCACGGGGGCTTACAGCCAAAGTAAATAGATTGACAGACAAGGATTGGTTACCCAGAGACTACGATGGAGAAGAATACTATCCTTTACCAATCCAACAGGCCACATTACTATGATTTATGCACCAGTACTAGGACAACCAGTTTTAGAACTAGATCAGTTTTTTGATTTAACTAACTTTGAAGAATTGTCACAGCGAATTAAATTTGCTGTGGTAAAGACACGCCACCAATTTGGTATTGGAATATCTGGGCCTTCAACTCCTGGGATGATAACATGGTTGCCCGAAGATGGATACTTGGAAGCAGGTGATGCTAGGGTCCTGGTTGAAAATTATTTTAAACAAGAATCAACCCCGCAGTGGGAAAAAGATGAGTGGGCCAATTTACGTTTTGACGAGCAGTTGTTTTTTACATTGATGTCAAAACCAGCTAAGACTCTGTGTACAGCCTTGCCAATTAGACGATTACGCACTGGCATTGGCAACTCAGGCAAGTTCCATTTAAAGCATTTAGCAAGCGAAACAGAAGATGCTCCAGCACGTGAGCATTATGAGTTTGTAATGGACTGGATTGCAAAGCAGAATGTATTTGAAGAAATAGGCCGTATACAGTTCTTTATTAACACAGATGGCCATGGCACACCAATACACCGTGACTATGCTGACTATTCAAGACAGGACCAATTCATCTGGATTGGATTTTTTGACAATAAGAAATTCTTTGTTTTTGATAGCGACACAAAAGAAAAACATTATGTGCAAGGACGCATTGCCACATTTGATAACCATCAATGGCACGGTGGTGACCCTGGCGCCGGAATGGGCGTGAGCCTGCGAATTGACGGCAAGTTCAATCAAGACTTCTTAAGCAGGACCAATTTAAAGAGTTACGTCAAAAACTCTTGACCATTTTACGAATACATGTTACAATATAGCATTGTAGCAGGAGCACAAAATGATCCAACGTTTATTGGCAGTTTTATTGGTATTGGCATGCGGCAATAGTCATGCCTGGCTTTTTAACACTGATTATGCTGAACCCCCATCTATTATTCGTAACACACCACCCAGTGTTGAAGAAGCTATTCAATTAAATTTTGGGCGGCGAAGCTTTGATGAACAAGTTGTTAGATTTGGTCTAAACCGATTTAAACCCTTAATCCCAGACTGGTCTGCTAAGAAATCTGGGCATTTACTTGCCAGTTGGAATCCAGTTCATAATGGCCAAACGAACCCAACAGTTGTGCTACAACATGGCGGCGTAGGCGGCCCTGGTTATACCGAGTATGGGCATGCCGCTTGGTTTAAATCTCAAGGTTATAATGTTGTTGTACTTGACAGTTTTTGGAGCCGCGGCTTTATTGCCAACTGGCGTAAAATAGATGCACCTGTGTCGCAACATGGTAGATCATTTTCAGAATTGGGTCCTAATACACGAGCAAGAGATGCGTTTGCTACAGCACGTTGGTTACGTGAACAGCCTGAAGTAGACGCCAACAGAATATTCTTAATTGGTGGTAGCCAAGGTGGGTGGAGTGTACTTCGTGCATTTACAGATGAAAAGTCTATCACAGAAAACCACAAAGGTCTATATCGTGCAGGTGTTGCAATATATCCTGTATGCTGGTCTTGGCAACGTACACCAGGCAACCATGGCAATGGCGTGCCACAAACGTTAAACCCACGCCTGGGTCCTTACTATGCACCATTACTGATCTTGTCAGTTGGGCTAGAACCACCAGGTAGCTCTACTGATGTGAATACTTGTGATCCAAAAATTGTCTCATCAGCTACTAAACACATTAGATATCCGGATCAAACCCATGCATTTGATTCTGAGCCCCCGCCAGGGCAACCACGAGGCAAATGCTCTTACAGTATAAATCCTCATTGGTGTGCCGCAAGTGGTGGCCGAGATGCATTAGGTAACTGTCGTGGTTCTCCCAAAGCAGACATGTGTGAAGACACTGGTGCCACTGAAGTAGCAAGGCAAGACATACTTGCATTTATAGAACAATTTAAATAATGGCAATTTCTAATAATATCTTACCACACGGTAAATGGCTCAGGGATAAGAAGACCACGCACTGGCTTCGTTACAAAAAGTTTCACATGTTTAGTGATGCTACTGGCAATGACCACATTGCACTTCAAGCTGAACTTCGTAAAGCCATGGCTGAGGCCACTGCTATATTAGATGAACATAAAATTAACATTGCTAATATTCAGACCGATAGCTTTCTAGATCATCGGGTATGTGATACTGTGTATTGCGTTGCCATTGGTTTTGATTCCATAGAAGATTTGGCAATGGCCAAGCTAATCTTAAAATGCAACACTTGATATGTTATTAACGTTGAGGATATACGTTAAAAAGAATATGCATACGATAATCATTCCGAAAAGGAGATAAGTTCATTGCAGTATGATAATCCAAGGTAGATAAGCGCCATATCCCGCCGTCTGCAGGTAAATGTGTTATTGTTGCTGGCTCTGTAAATTTATTGTTAATATTTGACTGTGTCATAAGATAAGACCACTCGTTTGTATAAACTGGTAAATGATATTTCAAAATTTGAGGATCTCTATGAAAATAATAACCTGCACCTGGATTTAAATATGCAAGAAATATGCGACTGATTGGATTTAAATCTGGATAATGGATGGCATGATACTGTCTGACCTGTTCAATCACTTGCCCTAGGTATCTATCTTGTAAAAAGGAACCAATGATATTAAAATCACCCGGCTCAATTTGAATTTCCCTTAATTCTTTATCTCCTCTTGTTAGGAGTCCACGATATTTTGAACTTTCAAAATCAAAATTGGAGACTGCAATGAGTTTTTGTATATGTGGTGTAAATTCTGGATGTGTTAGGTTAACTCCAAAATGTCCTATTTTCGAAAGGCTATAAATATCACTAATCTTAGTGATATTTAATGATTTAATAGGGTCTATTTCAAATTGAGAAAATAGAGCAGTAATGTCATTTCGAATTTGTTCGACGTCAAACGAAATGCTTAAACGTTCTAGTCTTTTTGATCCTGTATTAGTTGAAATAACATTAGTCATCTTAGATATTTATGAATTTCGTTTTTTTAATCAAAGATATAGTGCTGTGTGCATTAGATTAATAAATTTTAGTCACCGTCCAGCGTTTCATTGGACATTTAGACACTACAAAGTCAGACTTGACAGGGAGAAAGCACCAGCATTTACTACACGAAACAACAGCCGGCACATAGAATTCACACTGAGTACAAATGTCAAGTCTTCGTTGTCGTTCAGAGTCAGGCACACGTTCTAGCATGGGATATTTATTTTGAAAAGAGTATTATTAAAAACATTGCCGCTTGGCGATCCAGATGATGTAGCAATATATGCGGCAGCCGCTGTTTATGATTGGACACAGAAACCAGATGGTCGGCAAGTTGTTGAGCAGTTTGGTATCACTACAGACCAAATGTATTGGACCAATGGCCCTATGCAACTACATAGTATCACAGTAGATATTTGGGCAGATGTAGATCGGGAAACTGAAGTTTTATTACGACTATCTGGGCTATGTCGTTAAATTAGCAATATGCCAAACAGTAGGATCCATTTTAAGAAAGTAATCAAGGTCTGGTTTGTATTTTTTTGGTACTAGGTCCATCACCAGGTGAACACGTGGGCTACTGCCTTTATTTTCAACATGGTGAATAAGGTTGTTGTGAAACTCATATATGGTACCTACTGGCAAATGTTTTGCCTCATTGCCGCAGGTCATAATTGCATTGACGTTAGTAAATAATGGCACATGAATGCGACACGTACATCCTAGAAACCAGTGATTTGCATCAAGGCCACCGGCATTGTCTTTGTGAGGTCTAATAGATTCTCCAGGCAAAATATAATTTATTTCTGTATAGAATATTTCAAGGTCTGGTCTAAGCTGTTCTACTTGTTCAAATATTGGACACAGCAAAGTGTACAGCTGGTTCAGTGAAGTGCCCTTTTCAGATGTGCTTTCCGACATCTTGTGTTGATATTCGCCAAATCGAAAACAGAAAGGAAATGCCCACCAATAACTGCCTTCAAAGTTTCTATTTCTGTCCCGTCTTAAATTCTTTTCAGATGCAGTATTTAGAATGTACTCGGCAGCAGGTGCTACTATATTTAGATCAATGTCACCTTGAAATATAAAAGGTCTAGTGTCGTCCTTGATGTAATAATACTTCTTCTCAAACATGTTGCTCATAGATAGATAATATTAAATGTGTACGTAACTTTTCAGTCTTGCTGTTTTCTGGCATTGGCGTTAGGTTCAATGCTGTATGATTTACATTGGTATTTAAAAACCAAACTCGCCCATCGGCAGGTAAATGCACAGTTTTAATTTCATATTCTTCTTCAACCATCATATAAGAATACTCTGTGGTATACTCCACAATGTGGTAACGTCCTATGCAATGTTCATCTTGGTGCAGGTTGTAAGATGCACCTGGCGACAATGTATTTGAATGTATCCAACATATTTTACCCGAGTCAAACCTAGTTTGTGTATAAGCTTGCAGTTGATCTAAAATTTCTTTTATATAACTGTCTTGGACCAGTGGATGCATTTCAGTGTACTGAGCAGTCGATAGCCCATACTCACGCTTGATTACAGGCTCACCGTCGGATATAGGTCCAACAAATTTTGATCTTATATCGCCCCACTCATCAATTATGCTTTGTGGAATAATAGGAGGATGAGTAAGGCAAATGCCAGACTTTTTGTTAAAGCTAGAAAATGCTTCTACAGGGCTGTATTCAACAAAACTATTAATTTTTTGCATGGCCAAACGCAACTTACCTGGATTAACAATTATGGGTGTAGGTTCAATTAAACCCGGTACCTGATCATACATTACAATTCTTTTAACCATAATGCTACTTATTTGAATTCTTTTACCAAATCTTGTCAACTAAACGCTGAGCTATGGCGTTATAATAGTATACAGACAATAATGTGTGTATAAAAACTTAAAGGAAATTTTATGAAATTAGTATCCGCACTCGTCGCAACCATGTTTGCCGCTACAGCATTTGCCGCTGAACCAGCTAAAGCACCTGCTACACCAGCACCAGCCGCAACTGCTCCTGCAACTGCTACAACAGCCGCTCCGGCACCTGCGCCAGCCAAGAAAGAAGAAAAGAAAGCCGCCAAGGAGGCAGTTAAGACTGACGCCACAAAAAGTGCACCAGCCGCACCAGCCGCCGTGGATAAAAAAGCCGAAGCTCCTAAGAAGTAATCCATTAAGAAAGTCCTTAATACTTGGTGGAAGCAATCCTGCCAATGTTGTTGAAGACGAAGATGTATATGTTGGGTATCGTCGCCCAGAATTGGCAAAAGTCCCGTACCAAGCCAAAGATGACGACGAACCCCTACCAGAACATATACAATGGAGACTATTCTTAGCCAGACAAATGGCTATGATGAAGTACAGGGAAACAAGGGGCTAAGGCTCCTGTTTCCTTTGATAAGTATAGTACACAAGGAGAGCAAGTTATGGCTTACAGCAACAAGGTTATTGATCATTATGAAAACCCACGCAATGTGGGGAGTTTTAGCAAGGATGATGAAGATGTAGGCACAGGCATGGTAGGTGCTCCTGCTTGTGGTGATGTAATGAAACTACAAATCAAAGTGGTTGACGGTATCATTACTGATGCAAAGTTTAAAACATACGGCTGTGGAAGTGCTATTGCATCCAGCAGTCTTATAACTGAAATGGTCAAAGGCATGTCACTTGATGCTGCCGCCAAAATTAAGAATTCAGAAATAGCTGAAGAACTTGCGCTACCCCCAGTCAAGATCCATTGCAGTATTTTAGCTGAAGATGCTATCAAGGCCGCAGTAGAAGATTACAGGAAAAAACACTAATGTTACAAGTTACTGAGCCCGCCGCAAAGAAGATCCAAAGCATGTTGAGCCGCCGTGGTTCAGGTGTTGGTATCCGTCTTGGTGTTAAAACTACAGGTTGCTCTGGGCTTGCTTATGTGTTAGAATACGTTGACGCACCAAAAACCGGTGATGAACATTTTGAGGCATCAGGTTGCCAGATATTTGTTGATCCTAAGAGTTGTGTGTACTTGCAAGGATTAACTGTAGACTATGTCCGCAAAGGTCTACAAGAGGGGTTTGAATTTTTAAACCCCAACGAGCGAGATCGTTGTGGTTGCGGTGAAAGTTTTAGAGTTTAAAGGACTTATATTATGAAAAAGTTTATTGCAATTTTATTGTTGACACTGACTGCAGGAACCGCCCTAGCACAACATGGTGGTCATGGTATTAGACACGGTCATAATCACTATCGTGGTGGCTATTATGGCGGTGGTGGTTGGGTAGCCCCACTTATCATTGGTGGCTCAATTGGTTATATGTTGAACAGACCATCGCCAGTTTACATAGAGCCAGCACCTGTGTATGTACAACCTCTGCCACCAGTTGTGGCCCAACAACCTCAATGCAGTCGCTACACTCGCTACATTTATCAAGATCAGAATGGACAA
>Ga0209191_1001088_pt1 | contig 18486 bp, 12 predicted proteins | sample S_130626_EF_Meta_FD_187320 | JGI IMG/M metagenome (GOLD analysis project Ga0209191, IMG submission 187320) | Freshwater microbial communities from Lake Simoncouche, Canada to study carbon cycling - S_130626_EF_MetaG (SPAdes) (version 2) | ecosystem: Environmental > Aquatic > Freshwater > Lake ...
AAATGCGGGCAGGACATGTGAAGTAGTCAAATCAAAGTTATCTCTTGGGCCATAAAGATTTGTTGGCATTAGTGAGATCCAACGGGCTCCATATTCTTTGCGATATGAATCAATCAATTCAATTCCCGCAATCTTTGCAATTGCATATGCAGAGTTAGTCTTTTCTAGCGGCCCCGTCATTAGGTATTCTTCCTTAATTGGCTGAGCACAATCACGTGGATAAATACAACTTGAACCCAAGAACACAAAGTTTGGAACACCAGCTTTGTGCGCAGCACTCATTAAATTGCTTTGCATAGCCAGGTTGTCAGTTAGAAATTCCACCGGAAATGAATTATTTGCTCCAATACCACCGACCTTTGCTGCAGCATCAATAATCAAAGATGGTTTAGCTTGAGCGATAAAATGTTCAGTAGCTTTTGCATCCTTTAAGTCAACGACGGAACGATTAATACCAATTACAGATTGACCCTTGGATTCAAAAGCTTTAGCAATTGCAGAACCGGCTAAGCCTGTAGCTCCAGCCACTAATACCCTCATGAGATTATCTTAACAGTGGTGAAATGTTTGATTCTGCAACTCTCCTATCGATACTAGCCAATTGAGCCACTTTGCCACCCAATTGGTAAACTCTTGATTGAGAGAATTTGGAATATCGGAACTATTGTCAACCGCCACCTGACCTCACGACACAACCTAATGGTTAAACAATGGCTAAGAATTCTCTAATTTGATTTGTTGTTACCTCGCGTGGACTCTCTGTATCCACTTTTTTAAACCATTCCACGGTCATTTCAATTGCTAGTTTAAAGTCTAATTTGTCATTCCAGCCTAAGGTTTCTCTAGCCTTACTTGAATCTAGCAATAAATAACCTGCCTCATGTGGCTGAACATTTTCCACAAGTTTCCAAGGTTGTTCATTGCCAACAACTCCCCAAGACTTGGCAAAACATTCAACTAACTCAGAAACACTATGCTTTCTATCGAGCGTTGGTCCAAAGTTCCATTGTCCTGATTGCCCAGTCTCCAGCATTTCTTTAAGTAACTTTTGATATCCATCTAAGCAGTCCAGAACATGCTGCCAAGGGCGAATTGCATCGGGATATCGTAAGGTGGGCAATAGATTTGCTGAATAGGCATTGACTAGATCAGGGATGATTCGATCAACAGCCCAATCGCCACCACCAATAACGTTACCAGCGCGAGCTATCGCAACTGGTGAAGTGGCAAAGCTCTGTATCCAAGATTGGGTTGCAATATCTGCCGCTGCTTTAGAAGCGCTGTAAGGATCATCACCCCCAAGTTCATCTGATTCGACATACCCTCGGAGATGATTATGGTTCTTATACACCTTATCTGTTGTGATTATTAATGTTGCTTTTAAGTTGGAAAGCTCCTTGGTCGCTTCCAAGAGGTTTAGAGTGCCCAAAACATTAGTCTCAAAGGTTCCCACTGGGTCTTTGTACGACTCGCGCACTAGTGGCTGAGCAGCAAGGTGAATTATGACTTCCGGATCTATTTTTTCTACAGCCTGCCTAAACTTCTTTGAGTTCCTTATATCAATTCTTAAGTCATTCTCGAAGATATCGCTTAGTCTGGCTAAATTAAAGTGGGACTTTTCCAATGGATCGAGTGAAATTCCAGAAATTGAATGCCCTTGCATTTGTAACATTAAGGAAAGCCATGATCCCTTGAAGCCGGTGTGCCCCGTGACTAAATAATGCATTTACTTAACTTTGCCTGCCATGAAATCTGTTATTGACTCAATCACATAATCCATCATCTGGGATGTTAAGCCTGGATATACACCCACCCAAAACGACCTAGTCATAACTAAATCTGTATTTGTTAAATCACCAACTACCCGGAAGTCGACATTTTTATAGGCTGGCTGTTTTGTAATATTTCCGGCAAAGAGAAGTCTTGTTCCGATTTTGCGTGAATCCAAGAATCGAAGAAGATCTTCTCGGTTTACAGGATGAATTGGATCTAGTGTGATTGGGAATCCAAACCATGAAGGTTCGCTATTGGGGGTCGCTTGGGCAATCGAAAGCCCTTCAACTAGTGAAAGATGCTTCTTTAAGTATTCGTAATTATCTTTTCTTTTCTGGATAAAGAGCTCAACCTTGGCCAATTGTGTTAACCCAAGTGCTGCCTGCATATCTGTAGCTTTTAAGTTATATCCAATATGACTGTATGTGTATTTGTGATCGTAACCCTCAGGTAGATCTCCTAATTTCCAACCAAAGCGCTTAGCGCAGGTGTTGTCTTTGCCAGTTTCGCAGTAACAATCTCTTCCCCAGTCACGGAATGATTCAACCTGCTTTTTCACTAGTGGCGACTTAACAAATACCGCGCCACCCTCACCAGTTGTTATGTGGTGTGCCGGGTAAAAACTTAGTGTTGCGGTATCGCCAAAGCTTCCCGTGCGTTGACCTCTATAAGTTGATCCGAGAGCATCGCAGGAGTCTTCAATAAGCCAGAGATTATTTTCTTTGCACAGTCGTTGCACAGCATCGAGATCAAATGGGTTACCAAGAGTGTGGGCCATCATGATTGCCTTGGTCTTTGGTGAAATCGCTTCTTCTAAGCGCTCAGCGTTTGCATCCAAAGTATCTAAATTAACGTCCACTACAACAGGTCTTAATTCATTTTGAATTATTGGGTTGACCGTCGTTGGAAAACCCATGGCAACAGTAAGTACTTCATCGCCAGGCCTTAATGCACGCTCGCCGAGTTTTTTGCTTGTTAATCCACTAAGCGCAACTAAATTAGCACTAGAGCCAGAATTTACAAATAGTGCACTTCGTGCGCCGACGAACTGGGCAAGTTGTCTTTCAAAATCTACGGTGAAGCGACCTGCCGTCAACCAACCATCAAGTGATGAGTCGACTAATGCGGTGAAATCTTCAGAGGTTAATACTTTTCCAGAAACAGGAACTGGGTCTTCACCGGGTGTAAAGGATTTAGGCGCAAGAAGTTTGTCTGCGTATTGTTTTGTTAGTTCAAGTATTTGCTGACGGAGAGGCTCGAGTTCATTTTCTGACAATCTAATCTCCCCTATATACGCCTAGGCTGTAATGATAACTAAGCACTATGGTCATTGATGAGCAATAAGTGATGTGGCTTGGGCCGGGATCGAACCGGCGACCTAACGATTTTCAGTCGTTCGCTCGTACCAACTGAGCTACCAAGCCAACAAAGATCTTGCTAGTAGTTGCCCACCAGTACGCATGGCACACAAATAAATTTGCATACAACACCAAAACCTTTGCGACCCGGACGGGACTTGAACCCGCGACCTCCGCCGTGACAGGGCGGCGCGCTAACCAACTGCGCTACCGGGCCTTAAGTAATTGATAAACATAAGTGGCTCTTATGTCACAGTTAAAGCCTTTACTACTTACTTCTCTCTTGCTGTTACAACTTGTCCTGCGTGCCCCCAACGGGATTCGAACCCGTGTTACCGCCGTGAAAGGGCGATGTCCTAGGCCCCTAGACGATGGGGACGTTCTAAGGCTTCGCAATCTTACCCGCCATTGAGCGTGCGACCAAACCCGATAATTAAGCGCAAAAAAGCCACTATCCCGCCGGATTAACGGGCTAGTGGCTCTTGTGCTAAATCTGCGTGCGATTAACCGATGGACCAGCGAACTGTCACAGAGACAGTCACCTTTTGTTCTCCCAAATCAATCTGAGTTGCAGCATCTTCTGCCTTAGCTGACACTCCGAAAACTGGGTTTGGAGTTGGTGTTGAAGTTTCATCAAGATAAATAACTTTGCCGAGCTTTACTCCAAGCAGCTTTGCATATGAAGCAGCTTTTGCTTTTGCATTCTTAACTGCAGATGCACGGGCTGTTTCAGTTGCCTTGTCGTTATCTAGAACAAATGGGCTTGCACCATTTACCTGAAGATTATCTCCGCCTGCAGCAACGATGGCATCTACTACTGCTCCGGCAGTTGATGCTGCGCGAACTGTGATGTCAAAACCTTGTGAGGCGCGGTAACCAGATAGAACTGGTGTTGTATTTGCTGGGTATGTGTATTCGGGGAAAACAGAGAGTGATTGTGTTGCAACATCTTTGATTGCAATCTTGTTGGCGGATAACGCTTTGCGAACAGCAGACGCTGTTGTTGCTGCGGTTGCTAACGCTTCCTTTGATGTTTTTCCGATTACAGAAACCGTTGCCGTGATTCGCACCGCATCTGGCACGACGGCTGTTGATCCGGTTGCGCTAATGGTGATGTATCGGGTGTCGGCTGCATTGGCTGGTGCTGATAGACCAACTGCGGCGATCATGGCGATAGCAACTGACAGGGCGGTGATTGTGCGAAGTTTTGTAAGTTTCATGCTCTAAGTATCCCTTATTTGCTGGGCTGGGCGTTAACTAATGCTGGGAATAGTGCGAGAATTAGCGGGTGAGCCAGTTCTTAAGTAAGTGCGATGCAGCGGTGATGGGTGATGCTGCTGCGAATTTATTGGCCGGTGGGTTAGTGGCGTTTCCAACTGAAACTGTTTATGGGTTGGGAGCTGATGCGTGTAACGAGATGGCTGTTGCGCGGATTTATTCAGTAAAGGGCCGGCCGGCAGATCATCCTTTGATTGTGCACGTTGCAACAATGGATGCGTTGGGTGATTGGGCAGCTGATGTGCCGGCGTATGCAATCGCGCTCGCCCGTGATTATTGGCCAGGGCCAATGACTTTGGTGGTGAAGCGAAGTGAATTAGCTGCAGATTTTATGACTGGTGGGCAGGACACAGTTGGTGTGCGAGTTCCGAATCATCCGGTTGCATTGGGATTATTAGAAGCTTTTGCGCGGGCCGGCGGTAAGGGCATTGCAGCACCTAGTGCTAATCGCTTTGGCAATGTCTCACCAACAACTGCGCAGGCTGTTAGTGACGAGTTAAGTGATTACTTAGCGGACAGTGATGTGATTCTTGATGGTGGGGCGTGCGCAGTTGGTGTGGAGTCAACAATTATTGATTGCACTGGCGATGTACCAAAGATTTTGCGACCCGGTGCAATTACTGCGGCGATGATTGAAGAGTGCACGGGCATCGGCATGGGTAGCAAATTTGTTCTTACTGATGACGATCTGCCGGGGATTGTGGTTAATGGCAAGGCTGTGGATGAAAATGCGATTCGTGTCAGTGGTTCGTTAGAGAGTCACTACGCGCCGGTGGCAACAGTTTTGCTGTGTGAAACTCCAACTGCTGGCCAAGGATTTATTGCGCATGCAAATATTCAAACTCCAGAAGGGGTGATTCGATTGGCGGCTCCAGGTAGCGATGAAGAGTTTGCGCGAATTCTTTATGCCGCGTTGCGCGAGGCAGATGCGCAGGGGTTGGCCGAGGTTGTGGTGATGCAGCCGATTGGAATGGGAATTGGTGTTGCAATTCGTGACCGGTTAAAGCGGGCCGCACATGGAAGCGCAAAGAGTTAGGTCATTAGGATTTCACTTATGTTTATTGCTGTTGCCTGCACGACTGAAGTTGGTGCTTGGTGAGCATTAGTACAAGCCAATTCTTGATTTTAGGTATTGCAGCTTTTGCATTGACTGGTTTATTAACCTGGCCGGTCAGGGCTTTAGCGATTCGTTTGGGTGCTATGGATGCGCCGAATATGGCTCGTAAAACTCAAGCAGAACCAGTGCCTTATTTGGGCGGTGTAGCAATTGCATTGGGTATTTCCATTATTACTTTGACTGCGGTTTATGTTGGCGGAAATCGTGATGGCAATAATGCAGACCAGCTTAAGGATTTAGCGTTAACTGTTTTGCTACCAGCGCTAGTGCTTGGAGCAATGGGATTATTTGATGATCTGCGCTCGCTATCACCATGGCCACGGTTGATTACACAATCTGCTGTTGGAACAGTTGTTGCATTTGTGATTGTTAATAACGGAACAGTTGGCACTCCCTTTGGCACAGTGGCCGAGCAAGGCAGCGGTAACAACGGTTCTTGGGTCAACACGGCAGTAACTATTTTTTGGATAGTTGGTATTTGTAACAGTATTAACTTCTTTGACAACCTAGATGGCGCAGCATCAGGTGCTGTGGCAATTGCTGCCCTGGGAGTCTTTGTTATTGCCTTTGATCGCGGGCAAGAGTTAGTTAGTGCATTATCGATTGTCACAGCAGGCGCGACTATTGGATTTTTAATGTGGAACAAATCGCCGGCAAAGATCTATATGGGAGATGCTGGTGCACTATTTTTAGGAATCATTATTTCTGTGGCAACGATTCGTTTGAATCCAGGAATTACTCCAACCTGGAAGTCGCTGACAATTCCAGTTATTTTGCTTGCAGTGCCTTTGCTGGACACATGCGTTGCGGTGTTCTCACGCCTTGCTCGTGGGTTGTCACCATTGACTGGTGGCAAGGATCACTTGTCACATCGTTTGGTGCGGGCGGGGTTAAGTCGTCGCGTGGCAGCGGTTGGTTTGTGGAGCGCGTCCGGTGTGTGCGCAGTGGTAGCAGTTCTTGTGTATCAATACCCAGATTCTCTGGGGACCTTGCTCATCACTGCTTTTGGCGCATCTTGGCTGTTGGCTTTACTACTTTTTCTTCGCACCCCATCGCAGGATTAAGCAGCCTGGCTTTTTCAGATACCATTGCGCCTTGCAGGTATTGCTGCAGTGGGGCCTATAGCTCAGTCGGTAGAGCAACGGACTTTTAATCCGTGGGTCGACGGTTCGAGCCCGTCTGGGCCCACAATTTTCAAAAACTACCCCGACTGCCCGGGGTTTTTCATTCTGAACCAGTAACTCCTTTTGTGTGAACAATTATTGACCGCTAACCCCATGGCTTTATGTTTGTTGGAGTGGGAGAGTTCTCTAACACTAACCCCAAATTGTCACCCCAATCAACCCACGTCATAGGAGAGTGTCTCAATGAAATCGCAACTAAAAGTAGTCGGCCTTATTTTCGCCTTCTTAGTTTCAAGTCAAAGCGTTGCCAATGCCGATTTTGCATTCGACTTTGCGCCGTCTCAGTGGACATATTCCGAGACTACAGATTCAGCGTATGGTCCTTCTGGAACTTTGACAGCCACACAAATGCAAATAACAAGCGCAAATTATACAAATTGGGCCTATACACAATTTGCTACTCCAGTTCCAGATCAAAACGGTTCATATTCGATCGCAATCCCAATGAATGTGGACAAGATCGAATTTTCTTATCAGTATTCCACTGGAGACATCAGTAGCTCTTTCTTTGACATGGCGCAATACACTGTTAATGGAGTCTCTACAGACCTTGTACCGATCTTCAATAAGACAGGCACCGTTTACGGAGACCTTACTACCGTGTCGGGAACCAAATCGATTGATGTCAAAGGCAATCAGGGTAAGACTTTTTCAATCGATCAGCTATGTAATGACTGCGTCTTAGGTTCTGCAACGGTTACTATCACGAACTTTAGTGTTTCACGCACACGTTATGACTCAAATGTTGTACTTTCTGACAACAAGCCAACAATTACTGCAGATGCTAAGGGATATATATGTAAGCCTGGCTCCTACACCTTCCTTGATTCTGGGATCACAAAGTCAGTTGCTGCTCCAACATCATTTGTTTATACCTTGATCGTAAATGGCGCTCGAGTATCATCAGTGTCCAGCGATAATTGGGGTGTTCTATCCCGGTCCTCAATTGGCGCAACAGACAAATCTATTAACGGTGTCGCAACTATGTCTTCTGCAACTTGGTTATTAGATGGAGCCAATGCAAAGTCTGCACAATGTGAAGTCTTGGCTTACCAAGGCAATGCCACAGCTTTGTCTTATTCAAACAATTCCTAACTTCGGTTGAGATTGCCCCGCGAATCGGGATTATCCTGATGCGCGGGGTTTTTCAATTCTGCACCCCCAACAGTTGTTTACGCTTAAATCCCGTAAAAGCAGTGTGCAGTGGGGCCTATAGCTCAGTCTGTAGAGCAACGGACTTTTAATCCGTGGGTCGACGGTTCGAGCCCGTCTGGGCCCACTTCTAAAACATCCCTTGTTTCACACTCCCATATTCCACTGTGGCGAGTATCTTCTTCCTGTGACCAGCAAACCGAGTCTTAGAGATGTTGCCAAACAGGCACAGGTCTCTGTTGGAACTGTTTCTAATGTTCTTAACCGCCCCGCACAAGTCTCTGAAGAAACTCGCAAAAAGGTGCGAGAAGCAATCGATATGTTGGGTTTTATCCCAAACATCAATAACGGCCAGACAAGTAGCAACTCAAAAATTGTGGGACTCATTCTGCCTCTTGCACAAAACCCTTTTTATGATGAGCTTGCTCAAGGTATTGAAGATTCATTAGCAAAAGATGGCTACCGCGTGTTAATTGGTTATTCACGCGAAGATGAGGCCATTGAGCTGCAACTGCTGACATCTATGTCAGATGCAAACTTTCGCGGGATTATTGTTACGCCAGTTGGTCCTAACAACCAGGTCTTTGAAAAGTTTATTGATAGAAATGTGAGAGTAAGTTATCTTTCACAAACAGATGAAGAACCAAATCAATGCTCTGTTTCAATCGATCAGGTGCGCGGTGGTTTTATCGGCCTTGAATACTTAGCAAAACTTGGACATAAAAAGATCTTGTGGGCATCAGGCCCAGGCCACCACCATCAATCAAACCAGCGCTTTGTTGGTATTACCCAAGCTGCCCAGCAGTTTGGAGTTGAACTTGATGTGATCACTGCAGCATCTTTAGATTTCATTTCAGGTGAGCAACTTGCTCCTGTGATCATTGCTCAAGGACCACTTCCTGATGCGATCTTTGCTGGCAATGATGCATTGGGACTTGGGATCATGAATTACTTCCACAAAGTAGGCATTCCAGTCCCTGGCCAGATCTCAGTGTTGGGATATGACAATGTTGCATACGCTGAATCCGCATTAGTTCCACTCACAACTGTTTCTCAGACGCCGTATCAATTGGGCTGGACCATGGGCGCTCAGATGCTGGCTGAGTTTGAAGCAAAGGCTGGCCATGTGCACCAGCATGTTGTGTTTCAGCCACAGATCATTGAGCGCGCAAGTACTACACAGCGCTTTTAGACATTAAATATCACCCCTGACCAGTGCCGACCAGACCGCTCAATGAGCGCGGGAGGGTTTGATTAGTCATGCCCAGTAGGTAGCATTCTCCTTAAGAAGTTCAGCTGGAGATTCATCTCGGCCCACTTCCTCTGAAAATCAGAGGGGGGTCGCTCACCGGCGGGTTACTTTCACGGATGTGAAAGTAATTGCGCGCTCCGAACAGCTGCGGGATCGGTTAGCAACCTTTGGACAGAAAGGTTGAGCAGTCATGCGCTTTTGTATTGAACTGTTCAATGAACAGTTGGTATGCCAACGATGATTCGCAAATTCGTTGAATGGCTTAGTTATCACCCAACAACTGAAGAGATTGCGCGCGCATTAGCTACTGATTACTTGGCCGAATTTGCAGTGCGGAGCCTTCGTTTTGGCCGCTTAAACAGTGATGATTCAATTACTAATTTAGGGCAACACGGTTTTCCAGATGCGGATGAATATCGCAATCGCAATATCCCAAGTGAAGAATGGCGCAGTTATAAATCAGCAGAGATGGCGATAATTGCAGGAATTTCAAAAGAAAAATGGACACCTGATTCCACAATGTATGTGAACACATTGCGCGATCGCGGAGTTTTACAGGGTCACGTAATTGTTCAATTCCACAACCCTGTCTCTGCCGGCGATAAGCACCGCACGGCAGAGGCCATCGATGACCTCTGTGTGCCACTAGCTCTATACCTTTCCTTTATGAGCAGGCCCGTTGGAGTTGGCTTAGGCGGGATTACCTTGCCGATCGAACATCGTGAGTCTGGCAGCGGGCAGTTAAGCCAGCGCCAGATCCTTATCCTTCGCGGTATGGTCGAGGGCAAGACCAACCACGAGCTAGCCACTGAACTGGGCTTTTCAGTCTCCACGATCCGCCACGAGACCATGCGGATCTATCAGGCACTTTCGGTCAGCGACCGCAAGGAAGCGGCCAAAAAGGCGCTCATGCTCAGCCTGGTTTAGGCAGCAACACGCTTAAACCCTCAATGCCGGCTTTACCCTTGCCTATCCCATAGACTAAAGGTCTGATTCCGGCAGGCTTGTTTCTCGCTGCCATTCGGCGAAAGCCCTGCTATTCATTCCCCCACCCACACCAAGACCGCTAAGAAGATCTTTCTAAAGATTCTTTTCAAAAGGGCACAACATTTGACCCCCAGCGGTGTCTTAACTAATAGAGGGCAAGACGTTGCCTTCGTTTTACAAACTCGCGGGAGTTACTCAAATGGCACTATTAAAGTCGAAAGCGGCGAAAGCAGCTGCAGCGACCGATGCCGCCCGCATACTGAGCGCAAATCCCGCAGACGCTCTAGAAATCTCAACACAAGGCTCAGCAGCTGATTGGTCTATTGCACAACTATCTGCGATCTATACCGAGCACCGCACACAGCTTGTCTCTCAGGCTCGTCGCATCACAAAGAACGAGGCTGAAGCACACGAAGTAGTTCAGGAAGCATTCCTCAAGTTCATGCTTGCAGCCCCTGATCTAGATTCAGCAGATCGTGCAATTGCATACCTTCGCACCTCAGTTACCAACCTTGCTCTAAACGTAATCCGCGCTCGCGGTGCTCGTCCAAACTTGGTTGCAATTGATGCCGACACAACCCAAGAGCGCCTGAACGAGATCGCATCTGAAAACCACATTGACCTTGATACAACTATTACTGCGGCAGAAGATGCCGCGATCGTTCGCGAAGCTTTGTCTCGCCTAACCCCAGACCAGCGCACAGCGCTAGTCATGTGGGAAATGGAAGGCCGCACAACAGAGGAAATCGCAACTGCGCTTAACACAAGCCCAGCAAACGTACGCCACATTCTTGTTCGCGCTCGCAAGTCAATGGTCCGAGTCCTTGAAGACTGGATCGTTGATGAAAAGACTGGCCTGACAGCACTTAACGCTCTTTCAACTACATATAAGAAATCAGTTGAGATCGCACAGAAGTCATCAAAGGCTGCTCTTTCTCTTCTCCTTGTTATCACAGCTTTCCTTGGCTTCAACTCAATGACTGGCAATGAATCTCCAGTTCTTCCAGTTGCTGCTGAGGTTTCAACAACAGCACCTTCAGCAAAGGCTGCAGCACCAGCAGCAAAGGCAACAGCCTCTGCAACTGCAAAGGCTGCAGCAACAGCGGCTGCCAAGAAGGCTCAGCAAGCAGCGATCTATGCCAAGATCGCAGCACTTTCATTTGTTGGTCTTGATAAAGAGGGAGTCCCAACAGGTTTCTCAGTTACTGATGAAAACTCAGTTGCAGGAGTTGGCCGCGTAACAAAGGGTCTTACAACTGTTGGCACATCAGGCCTTCTTATCAACAACCAGTTCATTACAGGTTCAGTTGGTCCAAACGTTCTTATCGATCAGCTCATCACAGTTGATGGAACAGGTACTAACTACAGTGTTAACAACATCAACATCGGTTTTGGTGGCAACTGGCGTTCAGTTGAGGTTAAGTCAACAGACACATCAATTGATCGCCTTGCAAACGGCAACTTCTTGATCACCGCTACATCAACTATCGGTTACCTCAAGACATCAGATTTTGTGATCCCAACTGGCACACGCGGTTTCGACCTCGTTGATGCTCCAGCAACGATCACAACTCGAGTTCTCATGAACTCTGGCAAGACACAGGTACTAGCGCAAGCAGTGCAGGTGAAAAACAAATAAATAGGTTTCCTCGCCGCGTCCGGATACACGGTGGGGAATTTGGTGAATCAGCACGTGCGATTCATCGAACCGGGTGAAAAAGACCCTCTCATGACATATGAGAAGGCACTTATTACCCAAAGCCGAGCTCGGGAAATTCCCGAACTCGACTAATCGAAAGGAAACAAATGTCTACAAAGACAACTTTCAAGCGCATCGCGCTTGTAGCAGTTGCAGCTTTGGGTACAGGTGTTTTGACTTCTGTTGCTCCAGCAAATGCTGCTGATACAACAGGTTTTACATTGTCAAAGTCATCGATAACTGTAGTTGGTGCAACAACACCAGCGGCTGTTTTCAAGTTCAATACCACAAATGCTGCCGCAACAGCGCAGACACTTCAAAGTGATGAAACTCTTACAGTTTCTGTTGTTGGAGTTCCAACAGGTGTGACTGCAAAGACTGTTGCAGCCAATGCTGCTGACTTGGTCATTACTGAAGTCACATCAGGTACTGCTGGTCAGCCATATGCAACATTGACTACTGAAGCCGGTAACGGTCAAGAGTCTGATACTGATGGAACTTACACATCAAATAACACTGCAGGATCTGACGGTGCATCAACAGCAAAGACAAATACTTACTATGCGAAGGTGTCAATCTCGTCTGCGAACGGCGTAACCGTTCTAGACCAGGGAACTTACACGCTACGTTTCCGTTTAGTTAAGGGATCACTATTAGTGAAAGAGACAACAGCTAAGGTTACTTTTGTAACTTCAGCAGTTGATTCTGGTGCTGTAGTAACTGTTTCATCAGCAGGATCTTTCTATGTTGGTACTGCTGTAACAGCATACTCTGCTACTAACTACATCAAGGCAACACTTGCTGATGCAAATGGTGGTCAGGTTATTAATGCTGATGGAACAGCACCAGACCTGACACTAGATTCAGTTGGAAGTACTGGTACTGCAACAACAGCCGCATTAACTAACGGTACATTTGCCTTGGTAGATGGTGGTTCAGCTGCAGATAACGGTTATTCATCAACTGCAGTATTGCTTGCCAAGAATGGAAGCTACGGCGGAACATGGAGTTCACCTGTTCTAGCTTCAACCACAAACAAGCTCCGTGTTCGCTACGGCTCAGCATCTGCACTTGCAACTGTTGGTGTTTACGCTGCTTCAACAGCAGCTGGAACTGGAACTGCAAAGGTTTCAGGCACAGGCATTGTTGATGCGACAAGTGGAGCATGGACAGCACCATTGTCAATGACATCTGCTACATACTCAGTCACACTCAAGAACTCAGGATCAACTGCAGTTCAAGATGAACCAGTAACAATTACTGTTACATGGTCAGCAAACGCAAACGCAGGCGATGTCACACCTGTTTCAGGTTCAGATGGAACGCAAATCATCAAGACTGACTCAACAGGCAAGGCAACAATTACGCTTACAAACACTGCTCCAGTTTCTGGATCAACAGCAACAATTTCAGCAACCGGTACAGGTGCAACAGTTGTAGACCAGGTCATCACATGGTCAAAGACTGCTCCAGTACTTGCAGGTGTTTCTACTTCACCTAACGCTGACTTTAAGGCAGCTCTAAAGAGCACAAACACATTCACATTCACATTCCTTGATGCATTCGGAGCTCCAGTTGTTGGCGATCTAATCGCTCTTACACTAGCTGGTGCAAACAATGCTCTTGGAACTGTTGTGATTCCTTCAGTTAAGACAGATGCTAAGGGTCAAGTTTCATACACTTTGACTGATGCAGCTGCAATAGCTGACGAAACAGATGCAATTACTGCAACTTCAACATCTGCATCTGCAGCAACTGCAACACGCACTGTTACTTACAAGACAACTGTTCCAGTAATTGCAACACTTTCTGGAAAGTTTGATCGTGCTGCCGGAAGTACTTTTGCGGATGTTGTTCCAACAACAACTATCTACACAACAAATACTGGTACAACAAAGACTGCAATTGTCACAACAAAGAACATCGCTAAGTCACTAGCTTCAACAACGGGTGATCAGGTTTCATTCCGTTACACAGCAAAGGACTCAGCAGGTCTTGTTGTTTCTGGCGTGCCAGTAACTGTCGCAATCTCTGATGGTGGACACATTCTTGGTTCAGACGGCAAGCCTGTCTCATCTCGAATCATCTACCCATCATCAACTGGAATCGTTGATTTCGTTGTAACAGCTACAACAGTTGGTACAAAGACAATCACAGTTACAGCAGGAACAGTTTCTGCTACAGCTTCAGTTGCATTCACAAATGCTGCAACAGATGCTCGCGTTCTATCAGCAGTTGCTGATACAAACGGTGTAGTAACTGCAACTGTTAAGGATGCATTCGGAAACGCTGTTTCTGGTGTAGCCCTAACAGGAACTCTTACATCAGGTGCTGAGTTCGGTAACCGTTCAAACTCAATCTCTGTAACAACAGCGACTGATGGAACAGTTACATTCACAGTTCTAGGTACAGGAACACTGACCCTTGCTGCGAGCACTTCAACATATGCAATGACTACATACCTAGCAGGTTATGCAGATGCGACTGGATCAACATCACAGTCAGGCGCACCAGCTGGTGTTGCATCTGTAACTCTTGCAGTTACAGGCGTTGCAGCAAATGATGCAGCTCAGGCTGCAACAGATGCAGCAGCAGAAGCAACTGATGCAGCAAATGCAGCAACTGATGCAGCAAACGCTGCAGCAGAGGCAGCAGATGCAGCAACAGCTGCAGCACAAGATGCTGCAGATGCAGTAGCTGCTCTATCTACTCAGGTTTCAGAGATGGTTGATGCTCTAAAGAAGCAGATCACAGCTCTTACAAACCTAGTAATCAAGATCCAGAAGAAGGTAAAGGCGTAAGCCTTAGCTTTCCAAGGATTTAACTCTTAGGAGTTAGCTCTAGTCCGAAGCCCGGTTCTCTCGCAAGAGGGGGCCGGGTTTCGGCTTTGCGAAAGAAGAACTGAAATTAGAAACCGGCAGCTTTACTTAATAACAAACCAACATCATCAATTTCATTATCAAGTACCTGGGTATAGATACCCATGGTTACTCGTGGATCAGAGTGGCCAAGAAGACGCTGTGCAGTAGTTACGTGTACGCCTTGCTGCTTGAGTAAGTAGGCGTATGTGTGACGCAGTGAGTGAATGTCAACGCCATAGGGTTTTAAGACCTTACGCAGGGTCTTAGGACTCTTAGGAAACATAATGAAGGGACTAACAAGCGGCACGGATCTAATACCTGCTTTGCTCTTTGTTTGTCCGTGAACAGATTTATTGATCCACACTCGATCATCTCTGATGTCTTCAATAGTCAGTGCAACTGCTTCAGACCAACGCAAGCCATGGAGCGCTAAGAATCTAATCTGTGGTCCGTACTTACCAAAGGAACCTTTTGACACTTCTTCCCAGGTTAAGAATTCTCGTGGCTTCACCATAATCTTGGGCCCAGAAACACCGTGGGCCGGGGATGCATCAATGATCTCTTGGGCAAGTGCCTCGCGGAACACAGTCTTGATAACAGCTAATGACATCGCCGAGGTTTGTGGTGGAAGGCCATGGATAGTGCTTTGAATATCATATCTTTTGATCGTTGAAATGTCTCTATGAGCAAGAGTAGGAAACACATGCAAACGCAGCATTGAAAGATATGTTGCATGCGTCTTATGACGGATTGGTAAATTACCAATCGTCTGCATTGCAAAACTTTCAAACAACACGATCGCTCCTTCTTATTTCAGTTTCGAAATCAAAAGGAGTTAACTCTAAAAACATGATGAAGCACTCCCGTGATTAACTCAATGAATTTTTTACATTCTGCTGTCTAACTATTTGTGTGACTAGTCCTAACATCTCGACTGGTCATTCAGTGCTGTTTAAAAACCAGTTATCTCAATGAAGAAACAACTGGCTTTTAAAACTTAGTGTGGACCGGAGTCCGATTCAATAAAGAACCGAACTCCGGACTTAACACTGTAGATCAGTGAAGCTAAGACTTACGCCTTTACCTTCTTCTGGATCTTGATTACTAGGTTTGTTAGAGCTGTGATCTGCTTCTTTAGCGCAGATACCATCTCTGAAACCTGAGTAGACAATGCAGCTACTGCATCTGCAGCATCTTGTGCTGCAGCTGTTGCTGCATCTGCTGCTTCTGCTGCAGCGTTAGCTGCATCAGTTGCTGCATTTGCTGCATCAGTTGCTTCTGCTGCTGCATCTGTTGCAGCCTGAGCTACATCATTTGCGCCAGCGCCTGTAACTGCAAGAGTTACGCTTCCAACACCTGCTGGAGCACCAGTTTGAACTGTTGCGCCAACTGCGTCTGAGTATCCAGCTAGTGACTTAGTTGCACCATATCCACTTGCAGTCGCAAGTGTAAGTGTTGCAGAACCAAGAACTGTGAATGAAACTGTTCCATCAGTCGCTGTTGTTACAGTGATTGAGTTTGAACGGTTACCGAACTCAGCGCCTGCTGTAAGAGTTCCTGTAAGAGACACACTAGAAACAGCGTTTCCGAATGCATCCTTAACAGTTGCAGTTACTACACCGTTTGTATCAGAAACAGCTGATAGAACGCGAGCATCTGTTGCAGTATTTGTGAATGCAACAGAACCTGTTGCAGAAACTGTGCCTGCTGTGACTGTGATTGTCTTTGTACCAACTGTTGTAGCTGTTACAGCGAAATCAACTGTACCTGTAGCAGATGGGTAGATGATTCGTGATGAGACAGGCTTGCCGTCTAAACCAAGAATATGTCCACCATCAGAGATAGCAACAGTTACTGGCACGCCAGAAACAACAAGTCCTGCTGCGTCCTTTGCTGTGTAGCGGAATGAAACCTGATCCGCGGTTACAGCAGCAAGTGACATTGTTGTGTCCTTTGTAGTGACAATTGCTGTCTTTGTAGTACCAGTGTTTGTTGTGTAGATAGTTGTAGTAGGAACTACATCTGGATACGTCGCGCCAGTTGTACGATCAAACTTTCCAGAAAGTGTTGCGATTACTGGAAGAGTTGTCTTGTAAGTAACGGTGCGTGATGTAGTAACTGTAGTAACTGCTGTAGATGTAGCTGTAATTGCATCTGTCTCGTCAGCTATTGCAGCTGCATCAGTCAAAGTATATGAAACTTGACCCTTAGCATCTGTCTTTACTGAAGGAATCACAACAGTTCCGAGAGCATTGTTTGCGCCAGCTAGTGAAAGTGCGATTAGATCGCCAACAACTGGAGCTCCGAATGAATCTAGGAATGTGAATGTGAATGTGTTTGTGCTCTTTAGAGCTGCCTTGAAGCTAGCGTTTGGAGATACTAGAACAGAAGCAGACTTTGCCTTGGCCCATGTGATGACCTGTACTGTTGGAGCAACCGCTACACCAGTAACAGTGATTGTTGCAGTTGTGCCATCAATTGGAGCTGAGTTAGTAAGCGTGATTGATGCCTTACCAGTTGAGTCAGTCTTGATGATTTGAGAACCATCTGTGCCATCAACAGGAGTTACATCGCCAGCGTTTGCCTTACTGCTCCATGTAACAGTAATTGTCACTGGTTCGTCCTGAACGGCAACTGTATTAGTCAGTGCTGCTGTGAACTTAGCAGATGTGGTTGTAAGTGGAGCTGTCCATGAACCTGCAGTTGCACCAGCAATAATGCCTGTGCCTGAAACAGTTGCTGTAGCAGCTGTGTTAGTTGAGGCTGGATACACAAGTACTGTTGCATAAGCAACAGCTGCACCGTAACGAACACGGAGACGGTTTGTTGTTGACGCTAGAGCTGGGACTGACCAAGTTCCACCGTATGTACCGTTAATTGCTGAGTTAGTTGGTGATGCAGATCCTGTTACTGCAGCGTCTTGCGCTACATATCCGAAGTCTGCAGTTGAACCATCATCTACCAGAGCAAGTGTTCCGTTTGTTTGCGCCACTGTAAGAAGGTCTGTAACAGTATCAAGTGTTAGAGCAGGAGCTGTTCCGTCAGAGTTAATAACCTGACCGGCATTTGCATCTGCAATAGTTGCCTTGATGTTGTTTGTCGCTGAATATGTAGCGATTGATCCTGTTGATCCAACATACTTAGCTCCAGTTGGTGTAACAGTAACAACTGCTCCAGAATCAACTGCAGATGACACGAATGTAACCTTTGCAGTTGTTTCCTTAACTAGAAGTGATCCCTTAACCAAACGGAAACGTAGTGTGTAAGTACCTTGGTCGAATGGGCTATTTGTGCCCCCAGAGACCTTTACGTAATAGCTACGTGCCACTGCACCAATTGCTAGAGAATCAGCATATGAAGTCTGTGCTGGTCCAAAAGTTCCATCAGTTGCAGTTGTATCTGTTGCACCCGCACCACTTGAAGTGAATGCTGAGTAAGGATTTCCAGCTGTTGCAACATAACCCTCAGTAAGAATTAAGTCAGTACCTAGCACGCCACTTGTCGCGACTGTCTTTGTGCCAGTAACGCCAGTTGGAACACCAACGATTGCAACTGTCAGAGTTTCATCTGACTGAAGTTTTTGAGCTGTAGCTGAAGTAACTTGTGAAAGCTGAATACGGAACACTGCTGCTCCTGTATTTGCTCCAACAACTGTTACAGATGACTTTGACAATGTAAAACCTGTTGTGTCAGCAGCGTTCGCTGGAGCAACAGAAGTCAAAACACCTGTACCCAAAGCTGCAACTGCTACAAGCGCGATGCGCTTGAAAGTTGTCTTTGTAGACATTTGTTTCCTTTCGATTAGTCGATCGGAGGAATTTCCCC
>Ga0209191_1001090_pt1 | contig 18479 bp, 43 predicted proteins | sample S_130626_EF_Meta_FD_187320 | JGI IMG/M metagenome (GOLD analysis project Ga0209191, IMG submission 187320) | Freshwater microbial communities from Lake Simoncouche, Canada to study carbon cycling - S_130626_EF_MetaG (SPAdes) (version 2) | ecosystem: Environmental > Aquatic > Freshwater > Lake ...
AATAGCTTACACTTATCAATTTAAGGAGAAATAACATGGGATGGAGCAGTGGCTCAAGAGTAGCAGATGATCTAATCAAAGCATTATCAGAAACAGTTGAAGATGATTATGTGCGAGAAGAATTCTACAAAAAAATGATTGAAATCTTTGAAGATCATGATTGTGATACACTAGACGAATGTGTTGGTGTTGACGCAGCATTTGATTCTGCATTTGAAGAATATACTGATATATCAGAACTTGAATGGGATGAGTCAGACGACGAAGAAATATAAGTCATAGCCCTCATACATAATACAAATGTATGAGGGTTACTATGACTTGGTATTTGAACAGTGAAGAATTTACTTCAGAAAACATAGGTGATTCTATCGGATTTGTATATAGAATCACCAACAAAACTAATGGTATGAAATATATAGGCAAGAAGTTATTCGTGTCAACAAATCGCTTGCCGCCTCTTAAAGGTAAGACACGCAAAAGAATCGTGAAGAAAGAGTCTGATTGGAAGACCTACTTCGGTTCATCAGAAGAAGTCAAGATGCTCGTTGAACAGTTGGGCGCTGATGCGTTCCATAGGGAGATCTTGTATGTGTGCAAAAGCAAAGGTGAGATGTCATATATAGAAGCGAAGTTGCAGTTCCAGTATGATGTGCTGTTGCGGGATGACTACTACAACGGCATCATCCAGTGCAAAATTCATCGAACCCATGCGAAAAGTTTGAAATTTATGCTTGACAATATTGTTTGATAATGCTATAACGTATGTGTAGAAACGAAAACATGGGATGGAAATGGAAAACTTTGTGAAAGATGAGTGCGCTCGGGTGAATGCAGTTCCTGCGTTGTCAGATTTCGAATGCACAATCCTCGAAGATGTGTTATCATGGATTCATACAGAATCTAAGTTCACTATTGATTTGACTACAAAACAAGCAATTATTGATTATTGGGACGAAAGGTTGAACTAATGTATGATAAAACTGTGAGTGTGCAAACGGGACCCGGATTTCTGGGTATATTGACCATTGTGTTCATTACACTTAAATTGACTGGGTATATCGCCTGGTCATGGTGGTGGGTTTTGTCGCCATTGTGGGGTGGATTTGCAATTGCTTTTACAATCTTTGCGATTGTCGTATTAATTGCATATTTGTTCGATAAATAAGAATATGCCCGTGTAGGCCAAAGGTAGAGTCAGGAGACTTAAAATCTTCACAGTGTCGGTTCGAGTCCGACCACGGGCACCATTTAAGGATCAATCATGAAAATTACACTTGAAGATGTCATTGAGATGGCAAAAGAAGCAGAGAAAGAGAATCCTCTTTTGTGGGAACATCTCAATCTAGATCAAGACATGGCATATCGTGTAATTGCTTCTGAAACCTTTGAAATGCTTAATGAAATTGATGATGCGAATGAACGGCAATTGACGTTGCTTGTTGCGTTTGTGTTGTGTCAGATGGAGAATTATGTTCTCAACGTCAAAATTGGTTTAATGAATTAATGCTCTTGTAGCTTAGCGGCAAAAGCTAGGCGCTCATAACGCCTTGATCGTAGGTTCGAGTCCTACCGGGAGCACCATCAACAAAGAGGTAAATATGTCTAAATCTAGTCTAGAATACACTGAAATGGCGGGATTAGCACAAGCGATGATTGGATTAAGATGTGTTCCCATTACAAAACAAGACGAAGAATGGATTGCTGTTACTAAATGGATGTCAAAACGTATTGACGAATTAGCAAAGAAATAGTGGAAGTGGGCGTTAGACGCAAGAGGGCCTTATACACCCTTCAGCAGTAGATGACTGTTCTCGACTAGGAGCGTAACCTAGCACTTCTACCATAAATAATATCGAACACCAACAGGGAGTGTAGATATGACTAAATATGCAATAGAACGAGATAATGAAATTGTAAATCATATTGTATTCGTAGGTAAAGGATTGTATCGTAAACATGATGTAATCCCACTTGTATTCAATACAACTAAGAAAGCACAAGAAATCGCTGATGTTCTAAACGGAACAGTGGTCGACTATGACGCATACATGACACAAGATTTTGCGATGGCTGCGTAAATACTGGTTGACAATATTACCTGATTATCATATATAATAACTATGCGGGTATGGTGGAAATGGTAGACACAGTTGACTCAAAATCAACCGCGCAAGCATGGGGGTTCGACTCCCTCTACCCGCACCAACATAATGAGGATGTGAAATGACTAAAGTTTACCTAAAGGCTGTGTTCTTTGTTGCAGTTACACTTGCAACCTTCGGTCTTATTCTCCCCTTTCTATTTTCTGCACGAGATGACTCCCTAGTACTTGCAGGGATCGTTGTGCTTGCTGCTTATCCTATATTTGCGTGGAATTATGGGATCAATGTTCTTAATCAAATCAAACAAAAGGTTTCTAAATAATGAAGTTTCGTAATGTAGCACTTGCTGTGTTGATGTTGGGTTCTGTCGCTGCTTGTTCGACTGTTCCTGCAGGTCACGTTGGCGTGAAAGTATTCCTGTTGGGTGGTGACAAGGGTGTTGATTCTGAGGAATTGGGTGTAGGTCGTTATTGGATTGGTCCTAACGAACAACTATACATCTTCCCGACTTATATGCAAAACTATGTGTGGACGAAAGATCCTACAGAAGGTTCGCCTAATGACGAATCTATTTCATTCCAAACTGCAGATGGTATGACTGCAAATGCTGACGTTGGTATCTCTTATTCAATTGATCCCGCCAAAGTAACGACAATCTTCCAGACCTATCGTCGTGGTGTTGATGAAATCACTGATACCTTCTTGCGTAATATGGTTCGTGATGCACTTGTAAAAGAAGCATCTAACAAGCCTATTGAATACGTTTATGGCGCAGGTAAAGCAGATTTGATGGCATCTGTGCAGAAAGATGTTGCTGATCAGGTTGGTCCTCTAGGTATCAAGATTGATAAAATCTACTGGATCGGCGAAATTCGGTTGCCTTCTGTTGTTCTAGATTCTATCAACAACAAGAATGCTGCAACTCAAATGGCGCAACAACGTCAAAACGAAGTTGCACAAGCAAAGGCAGAAGCAGACAAAAAGATTGAAGATGCTCGTGGTACTGCAGAATCAATTCTTCGTGTTGCCGATGCACAAGCAAAAGCAAACAAATTGCTTGCACAGTCATTGACTCCTGAGTTCGTGCAGTATCAAGCAATCACCAAATGGGATGGCATCCTGCCGAAGTTTACTGGTAGCGCCGCTGTTCCGTTCATTGATGTAACTAACGAAGCAGGAGGTCAATAATGGCAGCAAAATGGGCTGACACTAGTTGCGCTTGTGAAGTAAGCAACTTTGATCGTGTCGTTGAGTTCATGAAAACATTCGGGCAGGAGGTTAAATCCTCCCCCGAGTTCCCATCATATGTAAATCAAATATTGCGTCTTCATCTTATCGAAGAAGAATTTGATGAGTTGAAAGCAGCAATTGATGCAAAAGACATTGTAGAAGTTGCAGATGCTCTTACTGATCTTCTGTATGTCATCTATGGTGCAGGTGCTGCATTTGGTATTGATCTTGACGCTTGCTTCCAAGAAGTTCATGCAAGCAATATGTCAAAGTTGATGCCTGATGGAACTGTCTTGCGCCGTGAAGATGGTAAGGTTCTAAAAGGTCCGAATTATTTTGTGCCTGACCTGAAAAAAGTGCTTGACATTAAATAAGTAATCGTGTATTGTGATTATATGGTGATGGAGATATATGATGGCTTATGTGACTGTTGACGTTGATGTTGATCTCAGTGAGTTTGATGATCAAGAATTGATTGATGAACTAGAAGATCGTGGTTGGTTTGTCGGACCTGAAAAGGAATGGGAGCCCAACGCAGATCTTGAACACGACGAAATTACTGCAATTCTAGAGAAATTTCAGATGTCACTTCCAGGTAGCATCGGATACAATATCTACGAAAAACTACGAAAACGATGATAGAACTAAACGACCGCAATTACGCAGAATTTAAGAAGCAGTTTTGGGAATGGTTTGATACCTTGACCTTAACTGAAAAGATGAAATTCTGGTATTACGGTTCTGATATGGCAGAGTTAAACTTTTACAACAGAGTTTTCTCTAAACGTAATTAGGGATGATTACAGCAACCGTTTATAACGTAAGAGATCCTTCGGGATCATGCACAGCTCGTTAAATCCTGCGGGATCGAGCAAAACGCCAGAGTTAATTCTGGATATTGCATGAGAATACATGATAGTGTCAGTAGAAACTGAATATAGCATAGGTGAATCCAATGTCGCGGCAGATGAGTTTTGAAAGGTCTGCAAACGATAGTAAAATTAATTACGTCTCGCACATCCCGTAGACTTTTAGGTTACCTACAGCAACCCTTACACGCCATGGTGGCAATTTTTTTATAACAAAAAACCTAACGGTTCGATTCCGTAACTGCGTAACCTGCTGAATTTAGATTCAGTTCCGCCTACAATAGCTCGATAAGCAAACCCTATGAATCTGTGAAAAGGAAAATATAATGAACTCTTTTGTGAATGCCGTTAAAAATCAAGACGCTCGTACCGCAAATGGTATGAAGGCTCGTAAGTCGTCTTCTTCTGCTGCAGTTGATCTGTTCTTCAAGATCGGTGCGTCTCGTGGTAAGAACATTACCCCTGACTTTACTGCAGCATTCGTGGAAAACCGTGATTATGCAATCCGTATTGCTCAATGGGCGCGTGACGCTCGTGAGGGTGCTGGTGAGCGTAAGATCTTCCGCGATGTGTTGATTGACCTTGAGGTTCGTGATACTGACACCGCAAAGTCTCTTGCCCGTAAGGTCGCAGAGATCGGTCGTTGGGATGACCTCTTGGTCTTCAAGACTGCAGAAATGCAAGCATTTGCATTTGATCTTGTAAAAGAAGCGCTCGAGGCTGGTAACGGTCTATGTGCAAAGTGGATGCCTCGTAAGGGTGCGATCTCGGTTGCATTGCGTAATCACTTTAATTGGACTCCAAAGTTCTATCGTAAGCGTCTTGTTGAATTGACTAAGGTCGTTGAGCAAGATATGTGCGCTAACAAGTGGGATGAAATCAATTTCAACCACGTTCCTTCTGTGGCGTCTGCACGTTATAAGAAGGCATTTACTCGTCATACTGACGCATACAAGGAATGGGCTGCAAAGCTTGTTTCTACTGATCCTGAAGTCGCAAAGACCGTAAAGGTCAATGCTGGTGCGGTTTATCCGTATGACGTATTGAAGGGTCTGATCAGCCCTGCTGGTTATAACAACCGTGTAAAGTATGATAAGGCAAACTTGAACCACATCGTTGCACAATGGGAGGCTATGCCTAACTTTGTTGGTGATGCGAACATTTTGCCTATTGTAGATGTATCGGGCTCTATGACTTGCAAAGCAGGTGGTTACAATTCTAAATCGGAAACCACTTGTCTTGATGTGTCGGTTTCTTTGGGTCTATATCTTGCAGACAAGAACAAGGGTAAGTTCAAGGATACCTTCCTGACTTTCTCTGGCAATCCAGAACTTGTTCATCTTAAGGGTAATGTTGTTGAGAAGATTGATCAAATGGTCAAAGTTTCCTGGCAAATGAATACTAACCTCAACGCAGCTATCCAAAAGATCCTTGATGTTGCAGTTAATGGTAAAGTCCCTGCAGAAGAAATGCCATCAATGCTGTTGATCCTTTCGGATATGCAATTTGATTCTTGCGCTCGTTACGACGATTCCGCACAAGAGATGATTGCACGGAAGTATGAAGCAGCAGGTTATAAGATGCCTCAAATCGTATACTGGAACCTAAATGCTGCGGACAATGTCCCAGTGAAGATGGATGCGCGAGGTGTCGCCATGGTATCGGGTTTCAGCCCTTCTATTGTTAAAAGCGTTCTGTCTGCGGACATGGATGAGTTTACTCCAGAAGGTATCATGCGAAAGACCATCATGGCTGCTCGATACGATTACTAAAATAAAAACAAGGGGGAGCGAAAGTTCCCCCTTGACATATTTTAGAGGATATGCGATAAATGATTATGATGAAAAATAGGTGATGCGATGACAAAGAACATCTGGGTGATCAGTGATACCCATTTCAACCATGCTAACATTCTAAAGTTCGAAGACCGCGTTGGCAAAGCCGTTCGCGGTCAATTCAGTTCTGTCGAAGACATGAATGAACACATGATCCAGCGCTGGAATGAAGTCGTCAAACCAGGTGACAAAGTATACCATCTAGGCGATGTTGTTTTCGGTGACAACAAAGTAGAATGGATGGATACAAACATGCCACGCCTGATGGGTTCTAAGCGACTTATCTTCGGTAATCATGATGAACCTTCACACTTTGTTGGTAAAGGTCACTTCCAAAAGACATCGCTGTGGCGTATCTTCAAAGAGTTTAACATTCTGTTGACTCACGTTCCAGTACATGAATCTGTTGTAATGGAAGGTCGTGGCGGTTCAATTCGTCCTATGTTGAATGTGCATGGTCATATTCACCAAAACGAATCTCCTTCACAATTCCATCATTGTGTCAGCGTAGAACATACTGACTATTACCCTGTCAATATCGAAGATTTGGCGAAAATTGCAAATAAACTTTAAGGGCGGTTGACATTGCCCTTAATATATAATACAATGGTGATATGATGAGTAATCAACGACCAGGTAAAACACACCGTGCTGCTCTCGGTGATGATATGCAAGAGATGAAATTGAAAATCTTCTTTCGTACTTGCAAAGAGATTCTAGAATCCGCAGATGAACCTGCATCATCTGCTGCATTCTATTTTGAGCAGCTTCAAGAACATATCGAAGCGGGTAATACCCTTCCACAAGACAAGCGTGAAATTCAACGTTTGCTTGGCATATAACTAATATGCTTCCGTAGCTCAGCTGGATAGAGCAAGAGATTTCTACTCTCAAGGTCGTGGGTTCGAATCCTACCGGGGGCACCATTCTTCTTTCATAAACATAAGGTGATAAATTGGCTAAGAAATCTTCTGGTAAAACCTACACCTCTAAAGGTGAGCGTATGTCTTCAATTAAGACTCCGAATACTGATGGGGGTCAGCGTTTGCTTAACCAGATTAAAGCGCTTAAGCAAGGCAAGAACATTGTATGGTCTCTGCCCAATGTAAGCAAAGATGGCACTAAAGTGCATTCTTCTACTCGTATTGCTGTTAATGGCAAAGATTATATTACGAACCTCAAGCACATGAGTAAAGGGCAAAAAGAGGTCGAGGCATGATTGAAATCTATACTAAAGAGCAATGCATCTATTGTGCAATGGCGAAATCACAACTACAACTTCGCGGTGTTGCATATGTAGAACGTAAATTGCATGAAGATTTTGATCGTGAATTTGTTCTAGAAAAATTTGCACCTCAAACGACATTTCCGTTTATTGTTATTGACAATGTGTTGATTGGGGGTTATACTGATCTCATGGAACATTACAAAAAGGAAACAGCATGACACTAGAAGAATTTAAAGAATCAAAAAGCGCGTACCATACTTTTCTGAAGGGCAATGTTGCTCGTGTTAAATTCAAAAAAGTAAATGGCGATATTCGTGATATGCTTTGCACATTGCGTGAAGATTTGATTCCTGCGGTAGTAAGCGAACCTACAACTTTAGTTAAGCGTCAGCATGAAGGTAATGATGAAGTCGTTGCTGTATATGACATTGAGTCAGAAGGTTGGCGTTCATTCCGCATTGACAATGTAATTGAGATGACTCTTGTGTCGGAGTATTTGTAATGCCAATTGCAATTGATAAATTTTCAGGATCTGCAAAGGGCGGAACTGAGTTGATGAAAGAGAAACTTGCAAAAGCAATTTCGACCGAGTTGTTAGACAAGTTTCAAATCTTTGTTTCTCGCGTCCATGAAGAACTCTCTGACAAGCATGTGCGTGTTCTATGGTTGCATGATCTTCCGGGTGATCCTGAATCAGAACATCTTGCTAATGGCGGATGGTCACGTTTCCATAAACTTGTATTTACTTCTAATTGGCAGATGCGTGGATATATTGAACGTTACAACATTCCGTGGTCAAAGTGTATTGTTATTCGCAACGGAATTGATCCAATCGAATGGAAAGAGAAAGATCGTTCAAAGATCAAACTCGTATATACGCCAACACCACATCGCGGTTTGAATATTCTCTATTCAGTTTTCACAAAACTAGCAGAAGAATATGACAACATTGAACTTGACGTTTATTCGTCATTTAAATTATATGGATGGGATGATCGTGATAAACCATTCAAGGACTTGTTTAAAGCGTTAGAAGATCATCCTAAGATCAACTATCACGGAACAGTTTCTAATGATGAATTGCGTAGATCATTACAAGATTCGCATATTTTTGCATATCCGTCAACTTGGGCAGAAACTTCTTGTATATGCCTAATGGAAGCAATGAGTTCAGGTCTTGTTTGCGTTCATTCTAACTTTGGTGCATTGTCTGAAACTGCTGCCAATTGGACACATATGTATCAGTTTCAAGATACCCCGCAAGATCACGCAAATATTTTCTATACAGTCCTGAAAGCTACTATTGAAGAAGTTAAAGGAATGGACGAGAAAAGTTATAATAGCAAAATTTTAACCCAAAAAGCATACGCTGATGTATTCTACAATTGGGAAATGCTACAGCAACAATGGTTAGCATTGCTAAATTCGTTGCAGGATTACTCGACAGAAATTGTGAAATCATCTGGGCAGATGTTTGAATATAGAACATAATGCAAAAGAATTCTTTTGATAAAATCTACATGGGACCGGAGAACACACACTCCGGTCCTTTTTACCATAAGCAAAATTTGCCTGTTAATACATCAGTTTGGATATATAATGCAAAAGAATTAAAAGCTGTGTTTAACAGCGGAAAGGTTTCCTTTGAGTAACATAGTTCAGTTCCCAAAAGAAAAAAGAGGCAGTCCTCCTCAATCATTGGATGAAGTACATGACAATTTAGAAAATGTCAGACATGTCCATGTTGATGAGACAATGGCTATTATTGCAGAAGTCATATTTGACAATCTAGCAATATCTGGATTTAACTTCACACCAGAAGATGGATCCTATGTCAAAGATGTTGCGCTAGCATTCGAGGCAATAGCATCCATGCTGTATAAATATCATTCGATGGATTATCCCTTACAGGTCGTGGCAGATCAATTATTTACTTTACAAGACGATGGAACTGTGATATTTTCAGGTGTGGGCGACGAAAATGATGATGAAACAACAGAGGAACAGCCTGGTTAAAATCGAGCATCATATAAATATAATAGAAATAAACCAGGACTGATGATGCGATATTTCGTATACGCTATAGGAAAATTAGAAAATTTAATTCCGCCATATGCTGAATGCTATATAGGGGTTTCTAATTTTTTAGAAAGAAGATGGAAAGGTCATGCGAAAAGTAAATATACTATAGGTAAGTATATAAGATTGCATGACCTAAAATTTAAAAACAATATGATTGTGATACATATGGGATCTAAGGAAGATTGTTTTGATATTGAACGGCAAATGAGGTCATTGCCTATGATGGGTCTCAATGAAGCTATAGGTGGTCATGGCGGGTTTACTTCATATTCTGATGAAAGAAATAAATTAGTTTCGGAAAAATTGAAAAACAGAAATATGACATGGGCAGATAAAGTTTCTAAGACAAGAAAAGATAATGGTGTTGCTAAAGGAATTAGAAATCCTAGTGCTAAAAAATGGCAATTGACATCTCCTGAAGGCAATGTTATAATGTGTCATGGCAATTTACAAGAAATGTGTGATGAAAAAAATATTCTTATGTCGTGTTTAAAAAGATATATGGGTTCTGTTGTTCCTGATATAAACACAAATGGTTATGGCGGCTATCGTGCCAAGAATGAAAATTCAAAGCAACTCAGAATCAATTCTGTTGGGTGGCAATTAAATCTATATAATGGAGACTGAAAATTATTATTCTTGACCTAAATCAAGTGATGCTGTCGAACCTTATGATGAGTCTAGGTTCACATACCAATACCAAAATTGAACCGGATTTGATCCGCCACATGGTATTGAATTCCATTAGAATGTATATGACGAAGTTCAAAGAAGATTTCGGCGAACTCGTCATTGCTTGCGACAATAAACGCTATTGGCGCCGAGATATCTTCCCCTATTACAAAGCAAGTCGCAAAAAAGATCGTGAGAAATCAGATCTTGATTGGAAAGCTGTATTCGAATGTCTGCATATGATCCGTGCAGAATTGACTGAATACTTTCCCTATCGCATTATTGATGTTGATGGTGCAGAAGCGGATGATGTTATTGGTTCGCTTGTTCAACACTTCGGCAATAACATGATGGAGCCTATTCTGATTCTTTCAGCAGATAAGGACTTCATTCAACTACAGCAATTCCTAAATGTAAAACAATTCGATCCTATTCGGAAGAAATATGTTTCGCACAATAATCCAGCCCAATATACTAAAGAGCATATCTTGCGTGGTGACGCAGGTGATGGTGTTCCTAATGTATTGTCACCCGACAATTGCTTTGTAATTGGGACTAGACAGAAACCTGTTACCACAAAGAAACTTGAACAGTGGTTGCAGATGCTACCTGAAGCATTTGGTGATGATAACTTGTTGCGTAATTATAAGCGCAATCAGCAATTGATTGATCTCAACTTCATTCCGGAAGAGATCAAAAAGAATATCATAAATCAATATGAGACCCAATCAGGCAAGGGTCGCAGTAAACTGTTTAACTATTTTGTGCAATTCAAGTTGCGAAACTTAATGGAATCAATTGGAGAATTCTAATGCGTTTAGGCATTGCAGAAGTTCTGAAAATGGTATCAGAACAAAAAACTAAAGAAGAAAAGATTAACATCTTTCGAAAGAATGATTCGTCGGCATTGCGAACTGTTTTGAAATATGCGCTTGATCCCGCAGTCAAATGGGCATTGCCGCCAGGAGCACCTCCCTATAAACCAGCTCCATATCTAGATCAGCAGTCAATGTTGTATCATGAAGCTCGCCGTCTATATTTGTTTATTGAAGGTGGCAATCCCGCTCTAACACCACTAAAGCGAGAAACACTTTTCATTGGATTGCTAGAATCAATTGATCCTCATGATGCTAATTTACTAGTAACAATAAAAGACAAAAAGCTACCAGTCAAAGGCATTACTACTGCAATCGTTAATGAGGCATTTCCGGGTCTAATCTAATGGGTAAATCTAAACAAAGCAAGTGGTTCGATGATAGTTATGAAGATGAGCGTAGCCGTCTTAATACATGGGAGCAGCGCCGTGCTGCTAAGCGCATCGCATGGGAACAAAAGAACGTCACAATAGACGAATCTGCTGAAACCGATACTAGAGCCTCGAGAAGGGATTATGACTAGTGCCAACTTATCTTTTTAAGAATAAAGACACGGGCGAGCAATGGGAAGAATTCATGGGTATTTCCACAGCGGATAAATATCTCGTGGAAAACCCGCATATAGAAAGAATGGTGAATGGGTTTCCTGGAATGGCTAGTTCAGCAATGGGTGCGTCAAAAACAAAACCTGATGATGGATTTAGAGACGTTCTTCGAGAAATTAAAAAGAAATCACAACGGGGGATCTCACGTAGTACTATCAATACTTTCTAAATGCAATAACAATAAAAAAGAAGAAAGAATGGATCAACAAACATTACAGCAGAAACGCTTGACCCGCAAACAAAAAAGAATGATGCAACAGATGGGTGTGGAAATACCCGAAACTGAAGTAAGATATTCTTTAACACTAGATGAATTTAGACCTTTGACAGAAAATCAAAAGAATGCCTATCGTTCATATAAAGCAGGTAATAACCTACTTCTACATGGATTGCCAGGAACAGGTAAAACTTATCTAGGAATGCACTTTGCAATTAAAGATGTTCTATCGTCTGAAACACCTTACGAAAAGGTTTATATCATACGATCAACAGTACCAACAAGAAATCAAGGTTTCTTGCCTGGTAAAAAGCAAGATAAAGAAGCAGTTTATGAAGCACCCTATATTAGAAATGCTTCAAAGATGTTTAGAACTGCAAATGCTTATGCACAATTAAAGCAAAAGGGAGTTGTTGAATTTCTATCTACTTCTTATTTGCGTGGTGAGACATTTGAAAATTGCATTATGGTTGTTGACGAAATTAATAACATGACTGGTCACGAATTAGATTCAGTTATTACTAGAGCAGGTGAGAATTGTCGTGTAATTTTCTGTGGTGATGGACGTCAAACAGATTTTACTCGTGGTGAAGATAAAGAAGGTTTGAGAAATTTCATGAGAATACTTGACAATATGGATTCTTTCGATTATGTTGAATTTGAAGTAGATGATATTGTCCGTTCGGGACTGGTGAAGGAATACATTATTGCTAAGCACAAACTTGGAATCACGACATAAACTTTTTAATCATAAGTTTATTGATAAAATAGAACTAGAAGCTAACTATGAGACGGGACAAAGGCGCTATCTATTACCAGATGGTTCTCTTGTCCCGTCTGTCACTACCGTGCTTTCATCACTCGACAAAGGTCATTTAGACGAATGGCGTAAAAGAATTGGTGAAGCAGAAGCAAATAAAATCACAACTCAAGCAAGTAATCGCGGAACAGCGATCCATCAACTTGCCGAAGATTATTTAATGAATAAGGAGGACTACCATGTTGGAGCGATGCCAATCAATCTTTATGACTTCCGGAATAACATCAAACCATATCTTGATATCCGAGTTGATAACATACTTGGCATTGAATACCCTCTATTTTCAAAGCGCCTAAAGACAGCAGGTCGCACCGATCTTATTGCAGATTGGGATGGTAGCCCTGCTATCATTGACTTTAAAACATCTAGGAAGCCTAAAAGAGAAGATTGGATCAAGAATTATTTCTTGCAAGCGACTTGTTATTCGCTGATGTTACAAGAAAGAACTGGCATTGCGTGTCCAGATATTGTCATTCTAATCTCAGTAGATGACCACGAACCGCAAGTGTTTCATAAGAAGCGCAAGGATTACCTCGAGGAGGTTGTTCACATCTTCACGAATTATTCCGCTTGACATATTTTTCAATATGCTGTATAATGAATTGTGATGAAGGAGAACATGATGAAACAGTATGTTATCACTATCTACGAAGGGCTATTGAAGATTGGTCAGAAAATCGAGTATGACGCAAAAATCGCTGGATATATTGCTGATTGGTATCAAAGTCAAGGATATGAGACACAGGTGTTTGAATATGAGGTGAACTAATGGAACCAGAGACTAAATGGTATTTAACTGACCCGCCAAAACAAATCAACATTACTTGGAAATATGCACAAAAGGAAGATGACATGAACGAATTGTATGAAATTAAACTCGGCTCTGAAACCGCTTATGGTTATAAGTTGGCAATGAACTCTGAAAACAAACTTGTTATGGAGATCAAAGGCACTGGCAATATTGTCGTTGTCTCTCCTGATGATGTAAAAGAGATTATGCCTTATACCATCAGTGTGACTTCTTTCAGTGGTGATGCTCAACGCAGCTATACTATTGAAAATGGCAAAGTTGCAGTCAATGATATTGTGTTGCATATGCCTAAAGGTTCAAAAACGATGGGTCTTGGAGTTGTAACTGCAATTGACACCAAAGTCAAAGGCGCTGCTCAATTCACTGGATCGCGTCTAGTTTCCGAACTTATTGTATAATAATTGATAAGGGGGAGTTGCATCCCCCTTGTTCCTCATTTGGAGATATAAGATGGATCAATACAATAAAATGCCGCCGGCCGTTCAAGAAATATTCGATTCTCTTGTCGCCGATAAAATGCTGTTCGGATCTCGCTCAATGGCGGCACGCTGGGCATCTGAAACTTTTAATCCTGCAGTTAAAATCGGTTGTATAATTGCCGATGACACCGATTGGGATATTGCAGCAGAATTTAACGCAGAAAACATTGTAGCATTACGGAATGCTGGTTTTACTTCTAGAGAAGGGGATGAGTTGTATGCAAAAGATGATCTAACTCAAATCATCTTTTCGAAAAATATTGTTGATGATCCTGGCGATATTTTTGCCCAGATTGTGCCTATTCATGTTATTTTGCGTAAAAGAAACTCTTTCTTCATGACTGTATGGGATAACATTGACGCAGAATATTACTACAATCACTTGTGGAAGCGTGGTCCTAAATTTACAAACACTCGATATAAAGGTCACAGAGACTTAGTTAAAAAGGAAATTCGTGACGCAATGAACCAATTGTATGCATCTGCTGAGTTTAATGAATTTAGTGATAACCCAGTCAAGGCTCATATTTATGACTTACACTCCTAAAGAATATAATCCGTTTTTAGATTGCACAATTGAAAAGAATGAAGATACGGGTCGATTCCGTATTTCATCTAAATGCTGGACTGTTGAGGTTCCAAGTAAACCTGCTGGTATGCGAATTGTAGAAATCATTCAAGCAGCTTACAGGAATGGTGTTGCTGATAATCAAAAAGCAATCAAAGAAGTGTTAGGAATAAATGATGTCGTTGATTAAAAGTATTCGCAATATCAATGTTGGTCATCAGTTTGATCGCACTGATCCTCGTTATAAAATTGATCTTTACACCGATAGAAATCCAGAAGTCAATCGCACACAAGGCACAAGAGAATACCAACTTGTGGCAAATCTTGCATACAATCAAGTGATCTCTATTGAGATGATTCAATATTCTGATCAAAGTTACCTTGATTATGTTATTGACAATATGAAGGAGAATGTGATACACTCAGTATATGGTGAGTTGCAAAAGGACTTGGTAGAACTGATGTATATCACACATAACGAGTTATCTAGTGTTGATCCGCCAACTGGCAAATCATTAGAGAAGATTGGTGAGATTATTAAGAAGATATCATTATGATTGACGGGCAAACTATGATGAAATACTCTAAGTTTATACTCAATGAGATTAAACCTAGAGCAGATAAACTTAATAAGTCTTTAGGTGATTTTATCCCCTCAGCTGGTGCGTTCCATCTATTCATGCTAGAACAAGAAGGTAAAACACACCGAAAACAAACTAGAGAGTTTCTAGATTATGTTATGAAACCGACTGAGACGCCCACTGATGTTATAGTCCTGATTACTGATTCTTTAATCTTACACTTTATAATTCTAATGAATAAAGAGAAGGAGTTGCAATAAATGGCACTGACTAAAAATGACCTAGTAATCGGCAATATCGTCTATCGTATGGTTGTAAATAATAATGCATTTAGCCGTAAGAAAATTAAGATGGTAGATGATGCAGGATTAGAATGGTTTCGCTACGATAAATCTCTATGGACTTTTCGTGTAACTGCAATGAAGTTTTGCGGATCAATTAAGCAAGTAGTTCGTGGTGTTATTCGTGATGGTTGCCAAGAAGAAGATCAATACCATTTGCAATATCTTCCCGATGCAGATGGAAAAGCGGAAGGTAGAGTAGACTATTGGCGGGAATCAGAATTGCTAGAAACAGATCCTGACGATGAGTTTTTTACTAATGAAGATACTGCAATTGCTGCTGGCGAAAGCCGATGCGCTAATTACAATGAAAACTAATTGCTTAAAATAACGCTTAAAATAAATCAACCCCTGCATCTTGTGGTGCGGGGTTTTTTCATACAAGATCTCGCCGCAAGACGTGCTAAGAAGGTAACCCATTGAGAACCCATCGAAATTTTCGTGCTTGACATCTTTTCCGGAATATTCGATAAACAAAACATGGAAACGAAGGGAACGAAGAAAATGGCAAAGTTTGACACCGCGACCGTGACCCGCTGGGCGAGCATGGCAGAGACCTTCCTGGAGCGTGCTGGCGATCCCGGCACCACGAAGGACGTCTATCTCGGTGTCGAGGCATGGACCATCGCCCACCTGTCGGGCATCACCAGCGAGGCCCATCACGGCCGGGCGGTCACGGACGCGCATATTGTGACCGCCCTCAAGCAAATCTTCCCCAATGCGATCTTCAAGGATCGCTACTCCTACTAGGGGTTGACATCTTTTCTCGAATATTCGATAACACAAGAATGGAAACGAAGGGAACGAAGATGGAAAATATCGCTGACCTAGTCGCTACAATCTATGACGAAACCGGCATCACTGTGCAACTGGAATGGTATCACTCCGCCGGGACCTGGATCGCTAAGATCACCGAGGATGGTGACGCCCTGCTTGATCGGAACGGCGAGTTTCACTTGATCGCTGGCGGTGATACCCTCGCCGAAGCCCTCGAGGATCTGGATGATCGCTGCGCTGTTGGCAGGGGTTGACATCTTTTCTATTTAATTCGATAACACAATAGAAGAAACAGGGAGAACGCCATGGATTACCAATCTGCTGAAGCAATTGCTATTCGTCTCGAAGGCATCCGCCGCCGTGCCGATCTGTTCGGTCAGGACCGTGACAGCGTGCTGCTCGAGATCGAGTTCCTTGCCGAGGATTTCCGCAAGTGGGCTGCGAAGATCGAGGAAGAGATGGTCGCACAAACCGCTTGACATCTTTTCTGGAATATTCGATAACATAATAGTAGAAACGAAAAGGACACAAGATGAACGGCTGGAAGAATCATGCGACCTGGAACATGAACTTGTGGTATGGCGATGTCTTCGCCGATCTCGCCGAGAATGGCATGGAGATCACCGGCGACTCGCTGCTTGAGTATGTCTATGACGCAGAAGGGCTAAACGCTATGCCTGTGGGGTTCACCCGCGACGCTGCCATGCTGACCTTCAACTCGGTCGACTGGGACGAGATCGCTGCACACTATGTCTTGCCCGAAGACGAAGAAGACGCTTGACATCTTTTCTGGAATATTCGATAACACAATAGAAGAAACGCGAAGGAGAAACGCGATGGGTTTTGAAGATCTGATGTGGAAAGTGAGCGAAGCGGTCGAGGCCTTCTTGAGTGAAGCACGGGAGGTGTCCGCCTCGGAGCTTGGCCTCGACCAGCGTGCTGCATGGGGTAAAGTTTGCGTCACTCCCGAGTGCCTGGCAGTGCTTGCTGATAGCGAAGGCAGTCTCCGCTACTATGGCGGTTTCGAGTATGTCAGCAAGGAATATCGGGTTGGCATGGGCGAGTGGGTTTTCTACCTCGCCGAGGACGACCGTGTCCGCGAGCATCTTGCCCATGTCTTCCCTGAACTGCGCGATGGCGAGTGGGAAGACGAAGATGCCGCTTGACATCTTTTCCATTTAATTCGATAACACAATAGAAGAAGAGGGAGATCGAAGATGGCAGTCAAGTTTGTCGAAGGGTATAAGGACCCGGCATGGCCCGAAGTCAAAGAGGCGTTCTATCGCAATTTCAACCCCGACGACTGGGATAGCATCACCATCGCCAAGACCCGTGCGACCGTGAAGCGTCACGCTGAGCAGCGTCTGGTGTGCGACTACGCTATAAAGAAAGTGGGCGACGACTGGTGGGCTGTCAATTATCACTCTTGACATCTTTTCTGGAATATTCGATAACACAATAGAAGAAACGGGAAGGAACCCAACATGACTGACCTGCACGCTCAAACCGCTGCATCCGTGACCGATGCCTTCTGCCAACTGCTGATCGCCAAGCACGGGCACGCCTATGCTTCGGGCTATATCTCCTCGCTGCTGCTGTCGCTTGTGTCATATACTTTGACTGGCGAACAGCAAGCAGAATTCGCCGCTGACATCTCGAAGCGCCTGTCCGATGAAGTTCGCAAGATGTCCGCCTAGGGTGGTTGACATCTTTTCTGGAATATTCGATAACACAAGAATGGAAACAAAGGAAATGACCATGACACTCCACAAGATGCTCGCTCGACTGATCGCCAATGCCCAGGATGCTGCTGTCGCGGGTGACATTGCCCGCCAACAGGCCTGTAATGACATTGCCGGTTTTGTGATGGATGCCATCGCTCGCCACGGTAACATGAAACTGGATTTTCCTGGTTGACATCTTTTCTGGAATATTCGATAACACAATAGAAGAAACAAAAAGGAAGACAAGAATGAGCACTCGCAGCATGATCGGCATGGTCGAAGCAGACAACTCGGTGTCGGCGATCTATTGCCACTGGGATGGATATCTGTCGCACACCGGCAAACTCCTGGACCAGCACTATGACTCGGATGTCAAGATCGCTGAATTGCTCGCCATGGGCACTCTGTCGATTCTAGGTGCTACCCCGGTGGTGCCTGTCACCATACAACTCGCGCAGGGCACTCCTGCTGTTCGCTATCAATCTGTCGCTGCCTACCGCGAAGCCCTCGGGCACCACGGTGATGAATTCCGCTACCTCTGGGATGGCGAAGCATGGTTCTATATCGGCGCGGGTCGCACGGTGTGGGATGATGTCCGCGAGGGTCTGAAAGACGTACGTGGCGTGACTGCCTAACGTCTTGAGAACGCAGCACAATTCC
>Ga0209191_1001096_pt1 | contig 18394 bp, 18 predicted proteins | sample S_130626_EF_Meta_FD_187320 | JGI IMG/M metagenome (GOLD analysis project Ga0209191, IMG submission 187320) | Freshwater microbial communities from Lake Simoncouche, Canada to study carbon cycling - S_130626_EF_MetaG (SPAdes) (version 2) | ecosystem: Environmental > Aquatic > Freshwater > Lake ...
ACCAGCAACTGGCGGTGACAACAGAATTGATTGGGAAGAGTTATTGGCACGTTTTAAACATTGCCAATCGCGAGAAGTCGATGGCACCACCTTCTATTCAGCATGGAACTAAACGGCTGAAATAATAGAAACTCCAGTCACTGCAAGGGCAATTCCGATGTACTGAACTTTATGTAGTCGCTCCCCCAAGAACTTAAATGCCAGAACCGCTGTTGCGATCGGATATAAAGAGCCGAAGACCATTGCAACAGAAACAAGGCCCTTCGTGCAGGCTATTCCAAGTAGAAGGTTGGCAAGAAAATCTGCAGCACCGATAAAAATAAGTATTGGCATATCTTTCTTTTTGAAATTTCCTGTGGTTCTAAACTTTAAAGCTAATGAAATGGTGACAAAAAATGTTGCAGCTCTCATTGAAACCATTGTTAACAAGGCGCTACTTTGCGATCCGATGGCTATGAAAGTCAGCGCTAGACCAAAACCAACGGCTGCTCCTAATGCAAGAAGGATCGGCTTTATAGGAAAGCCTTGAGATAGTTCTGGTCCACTTGCACAAAAAACGCCTATCAATGCAATTACTACGCCAACTAAAGTTATTGTGGAAAGAACATCACCTGTAATTAGTGCATACGCTAAAGGAATTACCGTACTTAAAGAGCTAATCGGAGATACAACGCCCATTCGACCCGTTGATAATCCTTCATACAAACAAGCCAGTCCGATATAGCCAAACATTCCGGCAAGTGCACCAGGGATCAAAAATCCGTCAAGACCCAGAATTTTTCCTTGCCAGCTTCCGGAAATAACGACAATTAGTATTCCGACAAAGAGGCCAAAAACTTGAGAAAGACCCAGAACTGCAAATGGGTGATGCTTTTTGCTAAGACGTCCCGCGAAATAATCAGCGGTTCCCCACATTGCACTTGATAGAAGCGCTAACAACGAAGCCATTGCGCAAGGTTACAGCCCCGCCTCCCATAAAATGCAGCATTAATTCTTTATTCTTAGTAAGTGGATGCGAATGCTTTTGAGCGATTAGTCGATCATCTTCGTACATTTACTCCGCGGGTAGAAGTTTCGCTCATCGAAGTACCTGCTCCGCAAAAATTAGCAACCTTTTCTTTTGCATTTTCCGTCGATGTTTCAAACGGTTTAGTCGGTGATGAAGAAGATGAAGTGGCAAATGGTCGATTTGTGCTGTTGCACGAGCCGGGTGGCCAGGCTACGTGGGATGGAGAATTTCGTTGTGTGACCTTTGTCAGTGCTGATGTGGATCCAGTAATGCAAGCAGATCCATTGTTACCAGAAGTGGGTTGGAGTTGGTTTCTGGAATCACTTGAAAGAAACAACTGTGTGTACAACGCTCCCAGTGGAACGGTGACACGTGTATCTAGCGCCTCTTTTGGAAAACTGTCGCCTCGTAATGATGATGCGGAAATTGAAATTCGAGCTTCGTGGACGCCAATCATCTCTGAACCACACGAATTGATGAAACATATTGAAAGTTGGTGCAACTTGATTTCAGAGGTAGCGGGTTTACCGCCCGTACCTGAAGGCGTCTCCGCAATTTCTGCTGCGCGTCGTCAATAATTATGACCAAAGAACTCGTGGTAGTACCTTTGCTGCAACCTGCTGAAGGAACGCCACCGGTAATAGATACCGAATCCAGTTTCAAGGAAGCGTTGGCACAGTTGGCGCAGGGTCACGGTCCATTTGCAGTTGATGCTGAGCGAGCATCAGGATTTAGATACAGCGCACGAGCTTATTTACTTCAGATCAAAAGGAATGAGGGTGGTTTACACCTCATCGATCCAATACCTTTTGGACCTGGCCATGATTTGTTTATTCAGCTCAATAATTTATTGAATACCGATGAAGTTATTTTGCACGCTAGCACCCAAGACTTGCCCTGCCTGCGTGAATTAGGCATACATCCAGTTCGCCTATTTGATACTGAATTAGCAGGCAGAATCGCTGGTTTGCCACGTGTTGGACTAGGGCCACTTTTGGAAACGCTCATGGGAGTTTCATTAGCAAAAGAACATAGCGCTGCTGATTGGTCTGCTCGTCCACTGCCACAAGAATGGCTTACTTATGCTGCATTAGATGTAGAACTACTCGTAGAACTTCGAGATCGCATGAATCAAATTTTAGAAAAATCAAACAAATTGCCTTGGGCCTTAGAAGAGTTTGCTTCAATTCTAAATGCACCGCCTGCTCCCCCGCGAATTGATCCCTGGAGACGAACATCGGGCATGCACAAAATTAAGCGCCGTGATCAATTAGCAATCATCAAAGAGCTCTGGATCGCTCGTGATCGTCTCGCTTCTTTGAATGATATTGCACCTGGAAAATTGCTTAATGATTCGGCGATTGTTGAACTTGCAATCGCAGCACCATCTAACAAAAAAGAGTTTGAAAAAACACTACGTCCTTTGGGCTTAAGGGCGCGCTGGTTAGAAAACTTACCTTTGTGGTTAAGCAGTATTACTAGCGCTATTGCACTCCCTGAAGAACAGTGGCCAGCGATGCGTACCAATGCAGACACATTGCCGCCAATTAAATTGTGGCGAGACAAGTTTCCTGAAAAGTACGCACCACTTTCGCATGCTCGCGCTGCGATTGAATTAATTGCGCAAGAGAATGAAATTCCGGTAGAAAATTTGATAACACCAGAACATGTTCGAAGAGTGTGTTGGAAACCTCCAACCGGTGCCACTGAAAATCTTTCCGTCACAGCTGTAGAACTGGCCTTAACCGAGCTAGGTGCCCGCCAATGGCAGATTGCCCTTGTGGCCGCCGCTCTTGCCGCGGCCCTTCTGGAAAAAGAGCCAATGCCCGTACCAGAGCTGCTCAGTCCAGAGACAGTTGAAGTGACAGAAACCACGCCTGAGGAGGGCTGATTTACGCAACATAAGAGTTGCGTAAATACCCCTTTTACCTTAGATTTTGCTTCATGCTCAGTACTTTCATTATCGCTCTTCGCGAAGGCTTAGAAGCTTCGCTCATTGTTGGAATCCTGGTCGCCTACATCGTTAAGACCAATCGCAAGGGTTATCTAAAGCCTTTGTGGACCGGTGTTACGACTGCAATTCTCGCAAGTATCGGGCTAGGCGCATTTCTAACCTACACATCTGTATCGTTAAGTGATCGTGGACAAGAGCTTTTTGCTGGTGTCACATCCTTCATCGCCGTAGCCCTAGTTACGTGGATGGTTTTCTGGATGAAGCGCACAGCACGAAACCTACGTAATGAACTGCAAGGCAAAGTTGATTTAGCGGCATCTGCCGGACCATTAGCCCTTGCTGGAGCAGCGTTTTTCGCTGTTATTCGTGAAGGTCTTGAAACTTCTTTATTTGTTTATACAAACTTTCAAACAGTTGCAGATGTAACTAGTTCTACAGTTGGATTGATTCTAGGATTTGCTGTTTCAATCACTCTTGGATATTTAATCTACAAGAGCGCCATTAGACTAAATCTTGCAAAGTTCTTTACTTACTCAGGTGTGGCTCTGATCATCGTTGCAGCTGGCGTCTTGTCATACGGAATCCATGAATTCCAAGAGCTTGGATACCTTCCGGGTCCTGATGCTTTTGCCTGGGATGTCACCTCATTTATTGCTAAGGACTCAATCCTGGGCGCATCCCTTTCTGGCACCATCGGCTTTGATACAACGACCTCATGGCTTCAGTTGGGTGTCTATGTTCTGTATCTAGGCGCAGTGCTGGTTCCATACCTGTCTAAGCCACGTGTAAAGACATCAGTTAGCGCTTAATTCGCTACTGTCCTAAACCCTTACTGACGAGTAACATTTGGGCTAAGCCCTAGGTAAAGGAAGTTCCATGTCCCGCACAGTTGTCCTTGTTGATGCCGTCCGCACCCCATTTGGAAAGGCTGGCGGAATGTACGCCGGTACACGTGCAGATGATCTGATGGTTCGTGCGATACGTGGTTTGCTCGAGCGAAACCCAAAGGTTGATCCCGCAGCGATTGAAGATGTTGCAATTGCCGCAGCAACGCAAACTGGCGACCAAGGAATGAACATTGGTCGTAGCGCGGCCCTACTATCAGGATTGCCAAACACTGTTCCCGGATATTCTATTGATCGTTGGTGCGCAGGTGCATTGACCGCGGTTACAACTATCGCTGGTGCAATTGCAATGGGTACAAATGAAATTGCAATTGCTGGCGGTGTAGAACACATGGGCAATCACCCAATGGGAGAAGGTATGGATCCAAATCCTCGCTACCTTGCAGAAAGAATTGTTGAACAAGACGCACTTGCAATGGGAGCAACCGCAGAAAGATTGCATGATCGCTTTCCACAATTAACTAAGGAACGAGCTGATCGCTATGCGATGAATTCGCAGTTGAAAACTGCGCAGGCATATGCGGATGGAAAGATTCAACGTGATTTGATTCCAACAGCTGCCCGAAGTACAGAACTTGGTTGGACAGTTGCAACAGTTGATGAAGCACCCCGTCCGCAAACAACTATGGAGGCTCTTGCAGGATTGAAGACACCATTTCGTCCAGCAGGACGTGTTACACCAGGTAACTCATCCGGACTCAATGATGGAGCAACGGCAGCAATACTTGCTAGTGAAGAAAAAGCTCTGGAACTTGGTTTAACAATTAAGGCTAAATTGGTTACATATGCATTTGCCGGTGTTGAACCAGAAATCATGGGTTATGGACCAGTTCCATCAACACTAAAAGCTCTCAAGCAAGCAGGTTTAACGATCAAAGACATCGGTGCTTTTGAAATCAACGAGGCTTTTGCGGTGCAGGTAATTGCTTTCTTGGATCACTTTGGAATTGCAGATGATGACCCTCGCGTAAATCCGTACGGTGGAGCAATTGCTGTTGGCCATCCATTGGCATCATCTGGAGTTCGTTTGATGCTCAATTTAGCTCGCACCTTTGAAACACAACCCGATGTTCGCTATGGCATTACAACAATGTGTATTGGGCTAGGAATGGGTGGCACTGTCATCTGGGAAAACCCAAACTTTAAGGGAGCAAAATAATTATGAGCGCAGACATCACACTTCCAGTAGGAGCACCTGAAGAGGTTATAACTAACGCACTAGTGCGCGATATCGATCTGTCTGCCTTTGGTGGCAAAGGAACTATGGCTCTGATTACTTTGGATAACGGCCATGATCACAACCGTCCAAATACTTTTGGGCCTCAATCTGTTACGGCATTAAACAGCGCGATCACAGATGCGATTGGTCGAAATCCAGCGGCAATTGCAATCACAGGTAAGCCTTTTATTTTCGCAGCTGGTGCTGATCTTTCGGCGCTTTCTTTCCTCACCGATCGTAGTCAAGCACTAGCGATTGGAAAACTTGGACATGATGTTTTCCGCCGTTTAGGCGAATCAAAAATTCCAACATTTGCCTTCATTAATGGTTTGGCATTGGGTGGTGGTTTGGAAGTTGGATTACATTGTCATTACCGAACTGTTGCTTCTACCGCCTTTACTGCGCTTCCAGAGGTGTTTCTAGGTCTTGTACCTGGATGGGGCGGCGCAACAATTTTGCCAAAACTAATCGGACCAGAGCGCGCAGTTCAGGTCATCATGCTTAATGCGCTCAATAACAACACCATGATGAAGGCAAAGGATGCGTTAAAGCTAGGCGTCGTCGATGCCATGTTTGATCCAGCTGATTTCTTGGAGCGTTCAATCGGTTTTGCTGTTGGTGTTCTTAACGGCACAACAAAGATCGAACGTGCTGATTACAGCAATGATCCGGCCTGGGAATCTGCTCTTGCTACGGGAAAAGCAGCTGCATTGAAGAAATATGGCGGGGCAACTATTGCCTCACCTATGAAGGCCCTTGAACTTATTGCTGCTGCACGAACTAACACTTTGGGACAAGGCTTTGATGCTGAAGATCAAGTGCTTTCAGATTTAACTATGTCGGACACATTGCGATCATCTCTGTATGCATTTAATGTGATTCAAAAGAAGCGGAAAAAAGTAGAAGGTGCTCCAAAGCCTGCCCTAGCCCGCAAGGTCACTAAGGTCGGAGTTGTCGGTGCAGGATTAATGGCTTCACAGTTGGCACTGTTGTTGCTTCGCAACCTTAAGTGCCCAGTTGTCATGACAGATATTGATCAAGAGCGCGCCGACAAGGGTGTCGCCTGGGTCAAAAATGAGTTGGCGAAGTTGGTTGATAAGAAGCGCATGAGCGCCGAATCAGCTGGGCGACTTTCTCTTCTTATCTCTGGATCTGCCGATCAGACTGTTTTTGCTGGATGTGACTTCATTATTGAAGCGATTTTCGAAGAGCTTTCTTTAAAGCAGGACCTGTTTAAGAAGCTAGAGTCAATCGTTTCACCTGAATGTGTCCTTGCAACTAATACCTCTTCCCTGTCGGTTGAGCGAATGACTGAGGGGTTAAAGAATCCAGAACGTGTCGTAGGTTTCCACTTCTTTAATCCAGTTGCTGTAATGCCGCTGCTTGAGGTTGCGCGCACATCGACAACAGATGATGCAACAACTGCCACTGCAATTGCAGTTGGTAAAGAGCTCAAGAAGACCATGATTATTTGTAAGGATGCTCCGGGCTTTGTAGTTAATCGCTTACTGACCCGCTTTATGGGTGAGGTAACAGATGCCGTTGATGAAGGCACTTCACCTGCGGTGGCAGATTCTGCGATGATGGAAATCGGATTCCCAATGTCTCCATTCCAGTTGCTTGATCTTGTTGGTCCAGGTGTGGCTTTGCACGTTTCGGAAACACTGCATCACAACCTTGGACCTCGCTATCGCATCTCTCCGACAATGCAACGCATGGTCAAAGAAGGCGTACGCCACTTCTACATTAAAAATGAGGATGGATCAGTTGGTGCAAACCCTGCAGCAATGGCATTGGTTGAAAAAGGAACAACTCCATCTACGGCAGAACAAGTTCGCTCACGTGCGTTAAAAGCGTTGGCAGAAGAAGCTCGCGCGATGCTGGATGAAGGCGTTGTATCAACACCGGCTGAAATTGATCTATGCATGTTGATGGGCGCTGGCTGGCCGATGCATCTTGGCGGAATCCTGCCGTACCTAGATCGTGAAGGAATTAGCGAATCAGTGACAGGTAAGCGCTTCCATGAAAAGGGCGTTGCATCCCTTCCATAAATCTAGGAAATCCATCCTGATATCTGCTGCACAATTGCAGCTGGTGTTATCTCTAGGTCATCAAGGATTTCAGCACGCTTTGAGTGTTCGATAAATTCAAGTGGAACGCCTATCGAATGCAGTGAGCAATTGTTGTCCGATTCACGCACGGCTTCGGAGATCGTGCTAGCTATACCTGCGTGCTTTATTCCATCCTCCATCACGACAACTGTTGAGTAATGGGCGCACATTTCAATTAATGATTGAGGAATTGGCTTAACCCACAACGGATCAACAACAGTAATTTCAATTGATTGTGCCTTTGCTAGCTGGGCAACTTCAATTGCCATCCCGGCCATAGACCCTATGCTGATAATGAGTACTTGTTGTGTTGCGCCTTTGTGTAGAACATCTATGCCATCTATTCGTTCAAGAGCTGAAATGTCAGCTGGGACCGCGCCCTTTGGAAACCTGACCATTGATGGTGCATCTGAAATCGCAATACATGCTCGCAAAATTTCCTTTAGTCGTGCGCCGTCGCGTGGGGCACCAACATGCATATTCGGAACGATCCCAGTTAGTGCTAAATCCCAAATGCCATGGTGTGAAGGACCATCATCTCCGGTGATACCTGCACGGTCTAAAACAAATGTAACCCCAGCCTTGTGAAGAGCAACATCCAAGAGCAACTGATCAAAAGCTCGATTTAAAAATGTCGAATAAATAGCAATGACCGGATGCATTCCGGCATACGCTAAACCAGCAGCGCTTGTGACTGCATGTTGTTCTGCGATGCCCACATCAATAGTTCGCTCTGGAAATTGCTGAGCAAACTTGTCTAACCCTGTTGGGCCAAGCATTGCTGCTGTAATTGCAACAATTGTCGAATTCTCTCGACCGATCGCAGTAATTTCCTCAGAGAAAACATTTGTCCAAGAAGGCGCAGATGCTTTTAGAGGTTTTCCAGTTACAGGATCAACAATTCCCACTGCGTGGAACTTTTCAGCAATGTCCTCAATAGCTGGCGTATAGCCCCGACCTTTTTCCGTAATCGCGTGAACAATTACAGGCGCACCAAACTCCTTGGCCATCTGTAATGTTTTTTCCATAGCTGCAATATCGTGACCATCAATTGGGCCAAGGTATTTAAAACCTAAATCCTCAAACATGCCTTGAGGGGCAACCATGTCCTTGATCCCTTTTTTCAATCCATGCAAAGTTCCGTAAATATACTTACCGACCACCGGGGTATTGTGAAGCATTCTCTTGCCCCGACCTAAGATGCGTTCGTATTCTCTACTTGCGCGCAACGTTGTTAAATAGGTCGCTAACCCACCAATTGTTGGTGAGTAAGAACGCTCATTGTCATTAACAACAATGACTAAATTTCGTTCTGACTCAGGTGATAAATTGTTAAGCGCCTCCCAGGACATTCCGCCAGTCAATGCGCCATCGCCAACAACCGCGACTACATGACGATCTAATTGCCCAGACAAAGAAAAGCCTCTAGAAATACCATCTGCCCACGAAAGTGCCGTTGATGCATGTGAATTCTCTATTACATCGTGTTCGCTTTCGCGACGATTGGGATATCCAGAAATTCCATTACGTTGCCTCAAAAGATCAAATTGATCTGCACGACCAGTAAGAATTTTGTGAACGTATGACTGGTGACCAGTGTCGAAAAGAACTATGTCCTTGGGCGAATCAAAAACTCTGTGAACTGCAATGCTAAGTTCAACAACCCCAAGATTAGGGCCAAGATGGCCACCAGTTTTTGAAACTTTGTCGATTAAAAATACCCGAATATCCGCGGCGAGATCCTTTAACTGGGCAGGGCTCATTTCCTGAAGCTTGCCCAGAGTAAAAGTATTCAGCTCCATTATGTTTAGGTGTGAATTTACTCAGCCAACAAAGAACGCAATACGTACTGCATGATTCCACCGTGGCGATAATAATCAGCCTCACCAGGTGTATCGATACGAACCTTTGCCGTAAATGTAACTGACCCTGCGGTAACCGTTAGCTCCTTTGGAACTCCACCACTGTTAAGTGCTGTGATTCCAGTAATCGCAAATGTCTCTGTTCCGTTCAGGCCAAGTGATGCGGCGGTTTCGCCTTCCTTAAATTGCAAAGGCAATACACCCATACCAATCAAGTTTGAACGGTGAATACGTTCAAAACTTTCAGCTATTACGGCGCGAACTCCCAATAGCGCTGTGCCCTTCGCGGCCCAGTCACGTGAAGATCCTGATCCATATTCTTTTCCAGCAAGGATTACTAATGGCGTCCCGGCAGCTTGGTATGCAACAGATGCGTCATAAATAGTTGTTTGTTCTCCACCAGCTAGGAAGTTACGAGTAAACCCGCCCTCAACACCATCTAGAAGTAAGTTTTTTAAACGAATATTTGCAAATGTTCCACGAATCATAATTTCATGATTACCGCGACGGGATCCGTATGAATTGAAATCTGCACGATCAATCCCATGCTCTGCAAGGTACTTGCCTGCAGGTGAATCAGCCTTGATATTTCCAGCTGGAGAAATGTGATCTGTTGTAACGGAGTCACCAAGAACAGCCAAAACGCGTGCACCAGAGATATCTGTTACAGGTGTTGGTATTTTTGGCATACCTTCAAAATAAGGGGGTTTGCGAACATATGTTGACTTGGGATCCCATTCGAAAGTTTTACCTGTTGGCGTTGCAAGAGACTTCCAGCGATGATCGCCTTCAAAGACAGTTGCATAATCTTTAGTGAACATTTCTGAAGAAATTGAAGAGTCAATTACGCTCTGGATCTCTTGGGGCGATGGCCAAATATCCCTCAGGAAAACATCATTTCCCGCTGTGTCCTTGCCCAGGGCGTCAGTTTCAAAATCATGATCCATGGTGCCAGCTATTGCGTAGGCAACGACAAGTGGGGGCGATGCAAGATAGTTCATCTTTACATCAGGACTAATTCTTCCCTCAAAGTTTCGGTTACCGGAAAGAACTGCTGTAACTGCCAAATCAGATTCATTAATAGCCTTGCTAATGTCAATTGGAAGCGGTCCAGAATTTCCGATACAGGTAACGCACCCATAACCAACCAAGTTGAAACCCAGTGCTTCCATGTAACGAGTTAAATCGGCGCGATCGTAATAATCAGTTACCACCTTGGATCCTGGGGCAAGTGTTGTTTTAACCATGGCTTTGATTTCAAACCTTTTTCTACAGCTTTCTTCGCAAGCAGCGCAGCACCGATCATCACAGAAGGATTAGAGGTATTTGTACATGAAGTAATTGATGCAATTACTACATCACCATTCTTAACGCGAGTTGAGCCGGCAGGAACTTCGCCCTGTGCGGTTTTGTCAGTCAAATATGTAGGAATAATCTTTTCAAATGCATTCTTTGAATCACTCAGAGAAATGCGGTCCTGTGGGCGTTTTGGACCTGAAATGGATGGAACAACGGTTGAAAGATCTAGCTCTACGACCTGTGAAAAACGTGGCTCAACAGATGGGTCATGCCACATTCCCTGCTTCTTTGCATAGTGTTCGACTAATGCGACCTGGTCATGATTGCGACCTGTCAGACGAAGGTAGCGAAGAGTTTCTTCGTCGATTGGGAAAATTGCACATGTTGATCCGTATTCGGGACTCATGTTTCCAATTGTTGTTCGGTTAGCCATTGGGACTGTTGTTACTCCTGGACCAAAGAACTCTACAAACTTTCCGACAACGCCTACCTTGCGCAAAATTTCGGTAATGGTCAAAGCCATGTCAGTCGCAGTTGTTCCTAGTGGCAAAGCGCCCGTTAGCTTGAAGCCCACTACGCGAGGAATCAACATCGAAACAGGCTGACCTAACAAAGCTGCTTCTGCTTCAATTCCACCAACACCCCAGCCAAGGACTCCAAGTCCATTAACCATTGTTGTGTGGGAATCAGTGCCCACAACGGTGTCAGGGTATGCGCGAAGAGTTCCTTCAACGGTACGAGTCATAACAACGCGAGCCAGGTATTCAATATTAACCTGGTGAACGATTCCTGTTCCAGGTGGAACTACCTTGAATTCATCAAAAGCAGTCTGGCCCCAACGCAAGAAACGGTAGCGTTCTTGGTTTCTCTCGTATTCGATATCTGTGTTTTGTTCAAAAGAGTCCTTGGTACCAAACTTATCTGCAATCACGGAGTGATCGATAACGAGCTCAGCAGGTGCAAGTGGGTTTACCTTTGAAGCATCTCCCCCAAGTTCGACAATTGCTTCTCGCATTGTCGCAAGGTCTACAACACAAGGTACGCCTGTGAAGTCCTGCATGACTACACGTGCAGGTGTGAACTGAATTTCAGTGTCTGGTTCGACGGATGGATCCCACGAGGCAAGTGCCTTGATGTGGTCAGCGGTGATGTTGGCCCCATCTTCGGTGCGAAGCAAGTTTTCTAAAAGAACTTTTAGACTAAAAGGAAGGTTTGAAGCACCTTCAATTGAGGAGATATCAAAAATCTCAAAACTCTTGCCCGCAACATCCAGATTTATTTTTGCGTTAAAAGAGTTTTTACTCATTATTTGCCTTTCGTAGAAGCCTTTAGAGTGCTGAAGATACCTCAGCGCGCTCATACAGAGCAACACATTCGATGTGATGTGTCATTGGAAATAGATCAAAAGCACGCACTTTTACGAGTGAATAACTGTGATCTGCAAGATATGCGGTATCTCTGGCCAATGCAGCAGGGTCACATGCCACATAAACAATTGCTCTTGGTTCTAATCTTGCTATGTGAGCAACAGCTTCCTTGCCTGCTCCATCTCGAGGTGGATCTAGGACAACTACATCTGCTGCAGTAATTCTTGGCAACAATTTTGTTACATCACCAGTTGCAATTGTGATGTTTGAGTACGCAGCAAAATTACGAGCCGCATCAGCTGTTGCAACTTTGCTGCCTTCAATTAAATCGACATGCCCCGTTGGACCAACAGCCTCCACAATTGCTGCCGAAAACAATCCAACACCACCATATAGATCTAAGACATGCTCACCATTTTTTAACTGCGCAAAATCAAGTACTGCTTGCGTCAATACCTCTGGTGCTTTTTTATGACTTTGCCAAAATGATTCTTGACTCACTTCTAAAGTTCTGCCCAATACCTCTTCATGAAGCACAGCTGAGCCTTCAGTCAGGCGAGCTTTTTCTTCGCCTCGAGTTGGTGCCAATGCAATCGAACGCTCTCCTGTATTTGAAGCACTGATTTCAACTCGAACATCACCTTTGAGATCTCGACTTGCAATCTCACTAAAATTCATTCCTTCTACGCAAATGAGACAGTCTGTAACGGGTGCTATCGAGTGAGATCTCGACTTATAAAATCCAAGTTTTCCATTACGGTCAGTTGTTGCGATAGCTCGTGTTCGCCAATGAGTACTTTGATCAACCTCTTCTACAACGATGTTGAGGTCAATCTTTGTAATACGTGCAAACTGTTCAGTAATGACATCGGACTTGAGTTTTCTCTGATGATCTACTGCAATATGTTGAAAATCGCAGCCACCACAACCATTGCGGTGAGCGAAAGTGCACGGTGCTGCCACGCGAAATTCAGATGGAGTTTCGACTGACACCACATCGGCACGATTAAAGGATTTTCCAACACTTGTTATTTGAATGGTGCACTTTTCTCCCGGAATTGCATGCCTAACAAAAATCACCGCCCTGTCATGGCGCGCAATAAAATGTCCCCCATGCGCCACTTTTTCGATGGTGACCTGAACTAGATCTCCAGTTTTTAGGGCCGAACTCTTGATTGATGCCATAGAAGTAAGCCTATGGGTGTAAGTTACCTCCTGTGCACGTAGTCATCATGGGTTGCGGGCGAGTTGGTTCATCACTCGCCACCGAACTCGAAGCAGCCGGTCATACAGTTTCAGTCATCGACCAGGCTCGTGAAGCATTCCGCAGATTAGGTCCTAACTTCAAAGGGCGCACAGTCACTGGAGTTGGCTTTGACCGCGAAGTCTTACTAGAGGCAGGTATTCAAGATGCAGATGCATTCGCGGCAGTTAGTAATGGTGATAATTCAAACATTCTTGCAGCACGTGTTGCACGCGAAACATATGGCGTTCAAAATGTTGTAGCTCGTATTTATGACCCAGGGCGTGCTGAAATTTACCAGCGCTTAGGCATACCAACTGTTGCAACTGTTTTGTGGGCAACAGATCAGATTCTTCGCCGTCTTGCACCGGAGGGTTCTAGATCTGAATGGCGCGATGCAACGGGAATGGTTCAGTTATGTGAAGTGCATCCACACAACAATTGGTACGGTCGTCCGATTCTTTTAATTGACGCCCTAACACCGGCACGCGTTGCATTTATTACACGCCTAGGTGAAGGCCTCATCCCTGATGAGCACACTGTTTTGCAGCAAGGCGATCTGATTCATGTGATGGTGTCTGATGCTGATCTACCTCAAACCGAGGAAATCCTTGCCAGTAGCCCAGAAGGTGATCGCTAATGAGAATAGCTATAGCAGGAGCCGGAAATGTGGGACGAGCGATCGCCCGCGAACTTTTAGACAATGGTCATCAAGTTTTGTTGATCGATAAAGATCCGAAGGCTTTGAAATTGGAAAGTGTCCCTGATGCCGAATGGTTGATGGCCGATGCATGTGAAATTACATCTCTTGATAACGCACATCTAAATAACTGCCAAGTATTAGTAGCTGCAACGGGTGATGACAAAGCAAACCTTGTGACATCCCTGCTTGGCAAAACTGAATATGGTGTGCCACGCGTTGTCGCCAGAATTAATCATCCGAAGAATGAATGGTTGTTTGATTCTTCATGGGGTGTGGATGTTGCTGTATCTACTCCACGCATTATTTCCGCACTGGTAGAAGAAGCTGTAAGTGTTGGCGATGTTGTTCGTTTATTCTCATTTAGAAAAGGTCAGGCAAACCTTGTAGAACTTACCTTGCCAGATGGTTCTGCATGTATTGGAAAAACCGTAGAAGAGATTGAGCTTCCAGAAAATGCCGCGATTGCAGCGATTGTTCGGGACGGACGAGTGATTACCGCTAAAGCGCACGATGTATTTGCTGCTGGTGATGAACTTCTATTTGTTGCCTCTGCTGATGCAGAAGCTCATATTAAAGCCTGCTTTATCTCTTAATCAGAAACTTTTTCTGCCGGTGGTCCGGCCTTAATCACCAACCATGTTGCGTAAGCCGTGACGAAAAATAGCGGATATCCCATTGCAAGATTTACGGTACCTAAAAGATTGACGTTTCCACTCTTGTAAATTGGATACTGAACGGCAATTCGCAGAAAGAACATCGCGACCCATAGCCAACTTGCTTTGATGTACATTTTCTTGCGTTGTGGATTTTTGCGCCAAGTCAGGTTTTCACCCAAAAGTGGACCAAGTACTAAACCTAAGATCGGCCAACCAACAATGTTGGCGATCAAATACACACTTCCGTATCCCAAATTTGTCAGGAGTTTTGGAATATAGAAATCAGTTGCATTACCACTGCGATTAGCAAAGTAAGCACAAATTAAGACTCCAATAACTCCAGATACTGAATGTTGGACTGTGTCTTTTCGAGCTAATCGATAAATAGCTAGGAGAAGCGAGAGTCCCAGTGCTGCCCAAATAGCGGTATTCACCTCTTTTGTAGAATTAAAAACAATTAAGAAAACAACAGATGGCACACCTGAATCAATTAGACCCTTTTTTCCACCTAAAGCGCTAACAACTTTGTCACGATCTTCATCATGTTGACTCATCCTGTTGATCCGAATCCACCAACGCCGCGACCTGACCCTGGTAATTCCTTAACTTCCACAAACTCTGCTCTTTCTACTTTTTGAATTACCAATTGCGCAATGCGATCACCTTTATGAAAAGTAATTGCTTGCTTAGGATCATGGTTGATCATGATGCATTGCAGTTCACCGCGATACCCAGCATCCACAGTTCCTGGTGCATTGACCATTGTTACCCCGTGCTTGATTGCTAAACCTGAACGTGGATGAACCAAAGCTACATATCCATCAGGTAGTGCGATTGAAATTCCTGTAGGGACAAGGGCGCGCTCCCCTGGTTGTAATGTCACATCAACGCGGGTGGCAATATCTGCGCCAGCATCGCCACCTTTTGCATATGACGGAAGCGGTACTGATGAATCTAGGCGAGTAATTAATACCTGAACTGTGCCCATAATTACGGATTAATCTCGAAAGTTGGATCCACAAATGCCATGACCTCGGGCGTCTTAGCAAGATGCTCTAGATACTCCTTTGGCGCATTATTCATAAAATGATCCATAGGAACAATTATATAAAGTGCCGCAGCTCGAACAGCTATTTCGCCATCTAGCGAATTAAGTCGGCCAACTGCCGATGTATACACTTTTCTATTAACCTGTCCAGTGATTTCTGCAGTGATGTGCAGAGTAGTACCCATAGGAACAGGTTTAATGAAATCCGTTTCCAAGCGACCAGTAACCGCTGGTGCACGCAACAACCACATTAATTTTCCGAGTGCTTCATCAAATGCTAGAGATAAAAGTCCACCATGGGCCAACCCTGGTGCTCCTTGATGATTTTCATTGACTGTAAATTCAGCGGTGATGTTTAATCCAGCACCAGCGTAAGCAACAAGATGCAAACCAGTTGGATGTAATTCACCACAACCAAAACAATGACCAAAGTGCGATGGAATCTTAGATCCGACAACAGGTGCTTGAGGATGACGCTCTGGAATAGGTGATCCTTCAGGAGCAGTTGTGCTTGGAATCCGTGCCATATGGCAAGGTTACCGCCTTGATATCCGATACGGTAACACCCATGCGTTATCGCGAAGTGATACATCCACCACTATGGCTTTTGGCCCTTGTGTACTTCTTCATGCTTACTTTGGTAGTTTCGATATGGGCTGCTCTTGGTAATAATGCCGCACTGATTGCTCTTGCCGCCGTCACTGCAGCTCTGATGTGGATTTACGATTCAACGGCCTTGATTATTGAAGTGGATAGCAATGAACTCCGAGTTGGAAGGGCTCACATCGATTTAAGATTTATTGGCGAGTGTGTCAATCTAGATAACACAGCGATACGTCAAGTCCGGACTCGTGATGCAAATCCAAATGCATTTCTCGCAATACGTTTCTGGGCTCCTGCGGGAATTCGTGCTGAAATCAACGACCAGAATGATTCGACGCCATACTGGTTGATTAGTAGCAATCGTGGAAGTGATTTAATACACGCATTAAAAAACTAAAACTGTAGAGTTAGTTACACTCTTTGCAAACAGCCTTTGCGCCTTCACCTTTAGCGAGCTGAGTTATGTGGTGAACCAAGAAACAACGTGAGCATGTGAACTCATCAACTTGCTTAGGAACTACACGTACCGCTAACTCTTCTCCTGATAGATCTGCGCCAGGTAATTCCAGGTTTTCTGCGGCTTCTGCTTCATCGACATCGATTTGGCCGGATTGAGCATCAACGCGCTTAGCTTTGAGTTCTTCTAGAGACTCCTCATGAAGTTCCTCATCAGTTTTTCTAGGTGTGTCGTAATCTGTTGCCATTGCTCTCACCGCCTTTCAATATTTGCTCTTAAGTGCTTTCGGGCGCATCATGGCGTATTTAACTGGGTTATGCAGGGTATACGGGGCGGCGTGTCGGTGTTATTCCCCACTTATGTGGGAATTCTCGATTCTTTGAGCCAATCCACCGTTAACACGGGCGTGAATCGAAGTTCCCTCCGGTAAATACTGTTCAGAAAAGATCTCTCCGCTTTCATGAATCGCGTGGACTAAGTCTCCTCGGTCGTAAGGAATGACGACATTAATCTCGATAGAAGGCCTTGGCAGAGAACTTTCAATTGCATGTAATAAACCTTCTATTCCAAAACCGGTACGCACCGAAAATGCATAGCTGTTGGGCTCTTTACGCAAAATCTCCATAATTACTTCAGGATCTGCAATATCTACCTTATTGATGGCGATAATTTCAGGAATATCCTTGCCACCAATTTCATCAATAACTAATCTGACTGCTCTGATCTGTTCAAATGGATCAGGATGGGATCCATCTACTACATGCACAATCAAATCTGACTCTGAAACTTCTTCGAGAGTTGATTTAAACGCATCAATTAATTGGTGCGGTAAATGACGAACAAATCCAACCGTGTCGCTTAATGTGTAGACACGTCCATCTGCAGTTTCAGATTTACGCACAGTTGGATCCAGCGTTGCAAAGAGTGCATTTTCAACTAAAACTCCAGCGTTGGTAAGTTTATTGAGTAAGGAAGATTTTCCTGCATTGGTATATCCAGCAATTGCTACAGATGGAATATTAAAGCGGCGACGCTCCTGTCGTTTGGTATCTCTCGAAACCTTCATTTCAGCGATTTCTCGACGAAGCTTTGCCATCTTGTCACGGATACGGCGTCTATCAGTTTCAATCTTTGTCTCACCTGGTCCACGACCGCCAATACCAGCACCACCTGCTGCGCGACCACCGACCTGACGTGACAGCGAATCTCCCCATCCGCGAAGTCGCGGCAAAAGATATGCAATCTGTGCAAGTTCAACCTGAGCCTTACCCTCTTTGCTTTTTGCATGTTGGGCAAAAATATCCAAAATCAAAGCGGTGCGATCAACAACTTTTACCTTTAACTTATCTTCCAACTGTCGAAGCTGAGAAGGTGAGAGTTCTCCATCGCACACAACTGTGTCAGCACCAGTTGTCATAACGACCTGCTTTAGTTCTATAACCTTTCCTGAACCGATGTAAGTAGCAGGATCTGGTTTGTCTCGACGCTGAATCAAACCTTCTAAAACTTCAGAGCCTGCGGTTTCTGCTAAAGCTTTGAGCTCGGCAAGTGAATTTTCAGCATCTTTGATTGTGCCCTCTGTCCACACACCTACTAAGACAACCCGTTCAAGTTGTAGCTGGCGATACTCGGCTTCTGAAATATCTTGAAGTTCTGTTGAAAAGCCTTTGACGCGACGCAGCGCATGACGCTCGGAGAGCTCCAGAGATTGATCACTGTGATCATCTTCTTCGCTGGCGTCGTATTCTGCAGCAACTCGTGCGCTTTCACGTAGTAATGACTCGAATTCGTCATCGAAATCCTTACTCAACCAAAAACCTCGAAATATCTACATCTCGAATCAATACTGCCGGTCCTGTGAGTGTCGCATTGGAATGTCCGTCGATAGAAACTTCTAGTCGACCGCCAGGTGGAGTAATGATCCATATAGCTGGCAACTTCGCTTTTGTATGCAAGGT
>Ga0209191_1001098_pt1 | contig 18387 bp, 30 predicted proteins | sample S_130626_EF_Meta_FD_187320 | JGI IMG/M metagenome (GOLD analysis project Ga0209191, IMG submission 187320) | Freshwater microbial communities from Lake Simoncouche, Canada to study carbon cycling - S_130626_EF_MetaG (SPAdes) (version 2) | ecosystem: Environmental > Aquatic > Freshwater > Lake ...
ATGAGATTATGAACGCTCTACGCCAACGTTGGACAAAGAATAACATTGGTGGTCAATTACACAAGAACATTAAGGATGCGTACAAAGATCAAACTGATGCTAGTTATAGCAACAGTCGTGTTCCAGAGGAAATGATTATTGCACATGGTATTTGGCAAGTGTGCAAAAAGTACGCACCTAACATTAAATGGGCAGAACCTGCTTGGCCAGGCGGCATGAAGAAATTCAAATTAGCATTGGTCTAATATGAAGAACTATGCTGTCATAAATGAAAGCATTGAGAGTCGCGAGCCCTACAAGGGCTTTGATGAAGGTACCTACTATACAACGAGTATCTTCAATGAGTTTTGTGAGACTCGTGACTTAAAACGTGTTGCCATATTTGGATACTATAAAAACAAATATCGTTGGACTAATGCAGAAGCAGAAGAAATGTATGCCAAAGCACCAGATGGTTGGACAGACGGCATCGGTATATACAGAAAGTTTGATTGGGGCAAAGGCGAGAATAAGATTAAGTGTGGAGAAGATTGGGAATGGCATGATCCTCAATTAGATCACATTGTTCCTAAAAGCCGTGCTAAGGTAATGGGTTGGGAACCAAAACAAATTAACCATCCTAATAACTTTCAAGTATTGCCTGCTTTTGTAAATAGGATACTTAGCAACTTGACAGACGAGCAAGCACCTGCTATACTACCCTTAATTATTGCACAATTTAAGAAAGATTAATATGAGTCATTTCCTTTACATACACAAAGATTTAACAAATCATCCAGATGTTAACAAACTTGGAATTGCTATTTCTCCTTACTCAGCGGTTAGAGCAAGACAAAAGTTTTGTTGGGATCCTGTACAGCTAGAACATTTATTTTTTGGTACACCTTCTGACATTCGTAGATTGGAAACTATATTCAAGAGGAATTTTGCTTGGTGTAGCGGTAAACAATTAAATAAACGTGGTGGCCAATCTGAGTTGTTTAAGTTACCTGAACAAGACATGCTCTCAGAAGTTAAGAAAATTATTGATTGTTATAAATTAAAAGTCTTTAAGGTAGAATTAAAGAAACCATATACTGCAACTTCTTCTGCTCAATGCCCATTAGGCTTACCTACAGAAGTAAAACTTTTTGATCATTGTAATAAAGAAATACGTAGATTTTGGAAGAATGTGCCACAGAAGGTAGCACCTTCTACCTATAATGTTTTATTTGATTAATTTAAATTAAATGAACAAATAAAGCAACTGAAAGGTTGCTTTTTTGTGACTAAAGATGTTATACTACGTCTATGACATCTTGTACAATACATATAAAAGACGAAGTTAACATTAAGATATCTGACTTAGTAACTGCTACTAGGCGCAAACTAGAAAAAGAATTCAAATATTTCCAACCTTGGGCTTATCATAGCCCTGCCTATAAACTAGGACGTTGGGATGGTTGTGTTAGTTATTTTAGTTTAGGCGGCAGCACTTACTTTAACCTATTAGATAGAATTCTTCCTATCCTAGTTGATGAAGGATATAACATTGAAATTGATGACCAAAGAACTAATCATAGCTTTCAATTTGTTGAAGTAACTGAAACTACGCACAGTCAAACTATTTGGCCCAAAGGCCATGTAAACGAAGGCCAGCCAGTATTGCTACGTGACTATCAAGTAGATGCTATCAACAAGTTTCTTAATAACTTACAATGTGTGCAAGAGATTAGCACAGGTGCTGGTAAAACAATTACAACAGCAACGTTATCCGGAAGTGTGCAAGACTATGGCAGGACGTTGATTATTGTTCCTAACAAAGATCTAGTTAAACAAACATTAGAAGATTATGAATTGTTAGGACTTGATGTCGGTGTTTACTTTGGTGATAAAAAAGAACTGGGCAAGACACATACTATCTGTACATGGCAAAGTCTTAACGTATTACAAAAACGATTCAAGGATGGAGATAGTCCTTTAAGTTTAGAAGAGTTTGGTCAAGACTTAGTAGCAATTATTGTTGACGAAGTTCACCAAGCCAAAGCAGATGTACTTAAGGCATTACTCAGTGGACCATTTGCTAATGTTCCTATTCGTTGGGGACTAACAGGAACTATTCCTAAAGAAGACTTTGAAAAGGTCGGATTGATAGCAACATTGGGTCCTGTGGTAAATAAAATCGCTGCCAAAGACCTACAGGATCAAGGCGTACTGGCTAACTGTACAGTTAACGTCATACAATTACAAGAGACAGCACAGTACCAGACATACCAAGAAGAACTAACATTTTTAACTACCAATGTTCGTCGCATAGACTTCATTGCCGAGTTTGTTCGAGGCTTGTCTTTGAGTGGAAACACATTAGTATTAGTAGATAGAATTAAAGCAGGTGAATTACTCTGTGAAAGGATCCCAGATAGTGTATTCGTCAGCGGAGCAATGAAAACAGGTGATAGAAAAGAACACTATGATGAAATTAAAGAGAGTGATGGCAAGGTTATTGTGGCGACTTACGGTGTGGCCGCTGTGGGTATTAATATCCCTCGTATTTTTAATCTGGTTCTTATGGAACCCGGAAAGAGCTTTGTCCGAGTTATACAAAGCATTGGACGGGGCATTAGACGAGCTCAAGATAAAGACCATGTAGAGATTTGGGACTTGACATCCAGTGCAAAGTTTAGTAAGAAGCATCTTACTACACGAAAGAAATATTATGAGGAAGCAGGTTATCCTTATAAAATCGAGAAAGTGAAATACCTATGAACATATTAACTTCTAATAATGAAGCCTTTGAATTAAATTCTTTACCCGAGGAAGTCGAGGATCTTCGTTATGGAGTTCTTGATTGGAACGATCCTAAGAATGTTGACTATCATTTTGTTCCCCTGATCTTCATGGAAACATTTCATGCACCTGCGGCAGTATTAAAGATTGGTGATCATGTTATTCAAGTACCTCTTGATTGGTATATTGTCATAGGTGAAAAAGATCACGGCGATCCAGAGATTGTTCCTATTATGAATATCAATGATCGTGGCTTTAGTGCATTTGCCTTTAATCCTATTAGTAGTTTTAGAATGGATTTTCTACCATTGGAAATTATCAATGTGTTCCAAGACATTCGTTGGTATACTCCTAAACTTAAACATGGACATATTTTAGCAGTACCTCTTGAAATAGGCAATAAACCTTTGTGTGCTTATTTTGTCAAAGAAACTACTAAGCTACCCGAAGTGCTATCCATAGACAAAATGTTTTAACTAGTGTATAATACAGTATGGCAACAAAAGCACCAATGTTAGATATGTTTAAGCGAGTACTTCCAGCATTGGATACTCGTAATAAAGCATTGTACGAGAATCTCAGTGAAGAAGAGCAAAAAGGCTTTAGTCCTTGGCTTGTTCAGCGATATCTAAGTAGTGCAGAAAGTGCCAACAATGCTATCATTGAACATTACTTGATTATGACCAATGACATTGTTAATGTTAACTTCAGTGAAGTCAAAGATCCTGAAATGACTTGGAAGTTAATGAGCATGGTAGGTCATGGTAAAAGTCTCAAGCACCCATATATTGCACCTGGCAGCGGGAAGAGAAAAAAGAAGAATGCTTTCAGGTCTTGGTTACGTGAGCAGTATCCTCACTTAGATGATCAAGAACTAGATATTTGGGTCAGCAACTTAGATAAAAAATCCGCAAAGGATATGTTAGAACAATACCATGTTAAAGACAAAGATGTTATATCTAGTGCCAATGACTTATAAATGCAAATATTGTAATAAAGATTTTGTCCGTGAAACTACACTTATGTCACATTTATGTGACAAGAAGCGTAGAATGATGGATAAAGATCAAAAGCAGAATCGCATTGCTTATCAAAGCTGGTTAATATATCGTAAAATGATTATTGCTAATGTCAAGCACGACAAGCCTTATGAAGACTTTATTAATGATAGATACTATCTTGACTTTATGAAAGTATCTAAGCATATCATTGACTTAAACTTAGACAAGCCAGAAGAATTTGTTAGATTTGTTTTAAAGAATGCAATTAAGATTGATGACTGGTGTAAAGCAGTTATCTATGAAACTTATGTTAAAGATAGAACTAAAAAAGAAACTGTAGAGCGAGCAATTGAGCGAAGTTTGTTAAATATGAAAGCCTGGGCAGAAAAGACTGGTAATAGTTGGTGCGAATACTTTGCTAGAGTAAACACAGTAGACGCAGTACAAGATATTAGAATGGGTCGGATCAGTCCGTGGTGTACCTTTGCTACAGATCAAGGTAGCAGATTAATTGATAGGTTTGAACCCGGACAGGTTCAAACATTGATAGATTACATTGAGCCTTTATCATGGAAGGCCAGAGTAAAACGTCAGCAGGGTGATGCTGATTGGGTGCAGGAAGTTTTTAACAAGGCGGAAATTAAATGAATCAATATAAGCAACGAGCAGTACCAGTATTACTGAAAAGTAAACAAGTACAAGAAGCTAGAGTTAGACTAATCAACGACATGGTTGAAATAGAAATGAACGGAGATAGAGTAGTTGTACCCACAGCTGAATCTTATCAACGATTACTTAGAAAAGTTGCACTATTGGAACAAAAACTGTATGCCACAGACAATAAAGCAAACAGAGCTGCCAGGATGAACAATGAGTAAAGAAGATCATAATTTAGAACATATCTATAATGAAGTCCTATTAGTTATAGAAAAATTATTAAACGAAGAACACGACCCTTTGGCAGTGGCCGCAGTATTTGCCAGCCAGGCCCTGGGCTTATATAAAACGGTGTTAAGCGACAAAGATTATAGTACTATGGTTGATAGTATTATAGATAAAAAAGATAGAGTACAACCTTTTGAGGCAAGGAGTTTACATTGAGCTTTGACGTTGATATAGACTTTGCAGATAGAGAGCAAATTCTTAAAGTAGTTAAACATACAGCCGCTATGCAACGAGACGGCAACAAAGAACGTAAACACAATACAGGTGTTTACTTTCATCACGTGCCTACTAATCCATTTACAGGACTGTGTACATTAGATTATAAACAAGCAGAAGATGCTGCCTGGTTTAAAATTGATTTACTCAATGTAGGTATCTACAGTAATTTTACCAGCAACGAACAGATCGATGATTTGCTAGATAAAGAACCAATGTGGGAATTGCTAGAACACAAAGAAGTCATTCAACAGTTGTTCCATATTCATAATCATAGTGATACAGTTATTAGAATGAAACCTCAGAGCATTGAACAACTTGCTATGGTACTGGCAGTTATACGTCCTGGCAAAAAACATTTAATAGGCCGTAGTTGGCATGAAATAGAAAAAGAAGTATGGACTAAAACTGAAGATGTTTACAGTTTTAAAAAGAGCCATGCTATTGGTTATGCGGCAGCCATCGCATTACAGCTTAATCAAATGAGTTATATTTAAGCCAAATTAAATAAGTCGTCAAACTCTGGATTCCCTTGGAAACGAATAGTTATTATCCATCTATGTTCGATACCATTCCCAGTTACTGAGTGCGGAGCATCAACTCTTACTAAGCAAGGGGTCAGTAATTCTAAATCAGTAGTAGTTCTATTATCGCTGTTCCATTGCACAGAGAAATGGAGCGTATTCGGCACTAAAGTATAATCTCCAGTTTGCCATGTATGTTTGGTATTTTTTGTTCCACTAACGGGGATATTTAACGCTCCATGAACTAGATATGTTTCGCCGTCTACGTGCTGTACTAGTGTTTGGTCACCGGGACGTATATAACTTTGACAGTACCATATTGATGGAAATCCTCTAGCGTTTAATTCTTTATTAATTTCGTGTAGTAATGCAGGGTTGATATCGTGTCTTAATCTTCTATCTTCTTTGATATTTTCCATCTTAACACGTTTCCCTATATCAGTTTTAACCCATTTGATTAAATCTGGGATAAATTGAAAGTTAATTTCTTTATATAAATTCATAATTTCTGAACCAATTGTATCTGTCGTCGTTTGATACGTTTGGTGATAATATTTTGTAAGCTAACTTCTTCGCCATGTAGTAATTCAAAATCTTTGACATTGTATGTTCTCAAGCTATAACTAAACTGTTTAAACTTAGGACCTATAAACAAATTTATGGGGAGTTGACGATTGCTCTGCCACCACCACTCTTCGCCACATTCTAGAAAACCAGCTTTGTCTTCGGTGCAGTTTAATACATTTAACACGTATATGCTGGCCAGAGTTTGAGTATAATTTTGAATTATACCTATAACTTCTTCCTCACCCACTCGACAAATGCACAAAAATGGGAATTTTTCTAATATTTCTTTATGGTCTGCCATCGGTAATATTTAGCAGTTATTTCAATTCAATTAATTTAAATAAATATAACTATGAGCGATACATTCACATTATTAGATTACCCTCAGAGAAGCGTTTTAATTTACTCTGACGGATACAGTAGGACAAAAAATATGCCATTTAGCACAATACGAAAAACAGTCTACAAAGGTGTAGATACTAAACTAGGTTTTGATATCAAAAATCAAGACCGTAAACCTATCAACCTACTAGGTAAAACTATCATGGTCAACGTCATGCAAGTCAGAAGAGGCGAACTAGTATTACAGCGAAGAGCACAGATCACAGAACCGCAAAGTGGTTACTGTGAGTTTAGCATATTTGGCTATGATCTAACAGACTTAGAGCCAGGTATATATCAACTAAGTGCTCAACTATACGAAGATGACGGCATGGCTCGTAGCTTGTATTCTGATTTAAATAGAGCCGCCACTATGGAAATTGAACTTGTAGATGGAGCATATCCAAAGTACTTTGACAGCACATTGTTGACATTTACAGAGGATAGCGGAATATGGGTTAGTCAACCAGTGGCAGGAAACTTACAGCGTAACGACAGCAGTACATTGCACACTCTTCAAATCACTACCACTGATTTCACAGGAACATTAACAGCCTTTTCCAGTTTAGAATATGGTAGTATGGGTAACTATAGTCCAGTTAAATTTTTAGATAACACATACTACCTATATATTACAGCGGGCGGCACAACAACAGTTACCATTCCAGAAAGCCATACCACACAGGGTTGGAACTTCCGTGGCAGCTTCCGTTGGATAAAAGTGGTGTACACACCCGATGTCAATAACACCGGAACAGTTGACAAAATACTTTACAGAAGTTAAAATAGTAAGGCATGTCAGCCTTACAAACATTATTACAATCTCGCATACACGGAAGACCCAGTCCCAAAGGCTGGATCAGCTTTAACTGTCCAATGTGTATTGTCAATGGTCAGAGTCGTCCAGACACAAAACATCGCGGCGGCATGATGTTTAACCCGGACGGTGCAGTTAGCTATCATTGCTTTAACTGCCAATTCAAAACAAGTTGGACTACAGGTAGAACACTGAGCTTTAAGATGCGTAAACTTATGCGTCAACTGGGCTTTGATGAAGCAGAAGTGCAACGTCTAAACTTAGAACTACTAAGTCAAGCAGATGTAGAAACATTAGTACAACGTGAACCAGAACCGACATGGACTCCTAGTTGGCCCGACTACGATCTCGAATTTGAAGTAAGACCTCTAGATACTCTCGAGAAAATAGAATACCTACAGCATAGACAAGTATACGACCTAGCAGTATGGTTGGAAACAGATACAACATACGCAGGACTAAACAACAGAGCTATACTGCCTTTAACCTATGAAAACAGAATAGTTGGCTTTCAAAGTAGATACGTTGGAGAAATACCAGAGAAATTTTCTAAGTATTACAAAAAAGCACCAGCCGACTATGTCTTTGGTCTAGACAATCAACGAGACAATAGACAGTTTGTTATTGTCACAGAAGGCGAGTTTGATGCCTTGCTGACCAGTGGGTTAAGTATTGGCAGTAATAATTTAAGTGACCATCAAGCACAACTGATAGAAGACTTAAATATAGAACCTATCGTTATTCCAGATGCAGATAAAGCCGGCAGAGAACTAGTAGAACGTGCCGCAGATTACGGCTGGAGTGTAAGTTTTCCTGAATGGGAAAACTGTAAAGACGTCAGCGACGCAGTAATGAAATATGGACGCTTGTTTGCTATTCACAGCATACTACAAGCCGCAGAGCATAGTCCAACAAAAATTAGATTAATGGGAAAGAGATATTGTCAATGAGTAATGAAGTAAAAGAATATAGTGCAGATCTACAAAAGTTATTTTTAGAATTTCTAGTAAGCGATAAAGAATTATTAAGTCGTTGTCAAAACGTTTTAGAAAGTGCTTACTTTACTAGAAGTTTACAAGCCACAGCAGAGTTTATCAAAGAGTATGCCGGCAAGTACAGCGATTGTCCCACAGTAGAACAAATTAAAGCAGTAACAGATACAGACCTTAGAGTTATTCCCGGTGAAGCCGCCAGTCACAAGGAATGGTTCTTAACAGAGTTTGAACAGTTTGCTAGACACAAAGCATTAGAGAAAGCTATTCTAACCAGTGCTGACTTGCTAGACAAACAACGGTATGGTGAAGTTGAAAAGCTGATCAAAGACGCTAGTAACATTGGATTGCCAAAGAGCTTTGGTACAGACTACTATGCAGATCCTATGGGTCGACTAATGTTGCTTAAGAATCAAAATGGCGGCACAAGTACAGGTTGGAAGACTATCGATGAAAAGCTATATGGTGGATTTAACAGAGGTGAACTAAACATCTTTGCAGGCGGCTCGGGTGCAGGTAAGAGTTTGTTCTTACAGAACTTAGCACTGAACTGGAGTCAACAAGGACTTAATGGCGTTTACTTTAGTCTAGAACTTAGTGAGGGGCTATGTAGTATGCGTATGGATGCCATGCTTATGGGTATAGCTACTAAAGAGATTTATAAGAACATTGATGATGTTGATCTTCAAATTAAGATGAAAGGTAAGAAAGCAGGCAAGTTGCAGATTGTACAACTTACAGCAGGTATTACTGTCAATGATTTAAAGTCTTGGTTGAAAGAATTCCAAATACAGCACAATAGAAAAATTGATTTTGTTGTAGTAGACTATTTAGATTTGATGTCACCGGTGTCTGTAAAGATATCTGCTGAGAATACATTTATTAAAGACAAGTATGTTTCGGAAGAACTTAGAGCAATGGCAGTACAAGATAGATATTTGTTTTGCACAGCCAGTCAGTTAAATCGAGGTGCTGTTGAAAGTGTAGAGTTTGATCACAGCCACATCAGCGGTGGTTTAAGTAAGATTCAAACTGCTGATAACGTAATTGGTATCTTTAACAGTATGACAATGCGTGAGCGTGGCAGAGTACAATTACAGTTTATGAAGACACGTAGTAGTAGTGCAGTGGGAACAAAGATTGAGTTAGAGTTTAATACAACTAGTTTGCGTATTACAGACTTAGATGAAGACAGTCCAGAAGCACCTACTACAGCAGATGTGTTACATGATAAACTTCGTCGACAGGCCCATACAGCCGAAGCTACTAGTACACCTAGCGCATCAACTACATGGGAACGACCAAAGGCTCGTGAGGGATTTAGTTTAGAGAATCCTCAACCTAAAACAGAACCATCTATTACTATGAGAACAATGGATAGTAATAATAAACTTAACAATCTTCTTAAGAAGAGTTAATTATTTTAAACTACGTAAAGGCTCTTGTGGTTGCACAGGCTCTACTGAAGTCGGAGCACCAATTTCCGGATCGGGTTCGGTGGTTTGTTGTTGTGCCTGTGCGGCAGCTTCTGTGTCTTTATTCAAGTCTGCTTTTAGTCTTTGGAATAATGCGTTATCTTCTGCAACATAAGCAAGTACAGTTTCTAGTAGATCCATTAAAGCACTCATTTGATTTAAGTTAGGACGTCTATTCATGTACATTGCACGAACACCTGCTTTTAAATCGTTGTAATGTTCTTCTCCAACCGCATCTTTAATAGCTGCCAAACGACTCATAGTGCGAGTAAAACTGCTGTGATCAATCTCTTTACCGCTGACATCCATTTCCGGATCGTGATGAACTTCAGGCGCCGCTTCTTCAATTGAACGTAGCTTGTTCAAGATTGTTCCCATACTAAAATTTGTACTTGACATCATAATAAATTACTCCACTGTTAAAGTTATTTATCTGATAAATACTTTCAAGGATGGACTATAATAGTGCGTAAACATACACGATCTTTACTTGAAGAAATTACCAATATTGTACCGCAAAGAGACAGGGAAAGTTTTGTAGAAAGCAAAGCTGTACATGTAATTGCCAGTGCAAAGTACCTTGTTGAATATATACAAGAGAATTTCAATCAAGAGCAAAGCGAAGATTTATTAAAACGTTTATTCAACAGCTTAAAAACTGGTGATGAAAGGAAATTCCGTAGAGGAATTAAACAAATTAAAGAAGCAAATAATGGAAGAATTTGAACATTTATCTGGTTGGGACTTACTTGTAGAAAGCAGACAATACCGCTCAAACACGGCTAGTCTTAACCTAAGAAATGTCAGTGACTTTGCTTTTTTAGATATGATATCATTATTCATACTTCAAAATGAATATGAAACAGCACATATATCAAAGAACTATGCAGATAAAACTATTGGATTTAGAAACTTTCTACGTCCCAGACTCAGCGGCACGGACCTATATACCAGCTTAAACATACTAGCAAATCCTGACAGCGTGTTTAGTAAAAAGATACATCAAAATCCTGAAGCAGATGCATTACTTAGAGCAAAACTAAAAGTACATACACCCACAGTCAAACGTTATCTAGACTTATTAGCAGACGGAAGTTTAAGAAAAGAAGACGCCGCGGTATTGCTATTACGTTTAGAAAAACAATTAAACATTACGGACAGCAAGTTAAAAAGCATTCGTAGACTGGCGCAAGACTGGGGCGGCATCAATGACATGCAAAAAGAATTAGTAGTACAACGTATGCTACAATACTATCATAGATTTGCTAAACGCAGTGAATTATCAGTGTTCATAGAAGAGTTAGGCAAAACTAAAGGCTATAAATTAAATGCGCCTATAGATGCAGATCTTACTAACTTAGGTTATGGTCAAAAACCTGAGCCAGGTAAAAAAGGATGGATAGCTACACTAGCCCCAGCGGCTGGTTTGATAGCAGGATACAAGTTAGGCTATGCTTTAACTGGACCAAAAAACAAGCATTAGATAGTATAATATCTTTAAAAGAAGATAAATAAACTTAAGAAAGATTAACTTTCGATGAAACAAAATTAGGAGATTATTATGTCTACAAGAGTAAATGGTTCAGTAGGAACAACAGATGGTGGTATTTATAACCCAGGTGCTAGTTTAGCATTCTACAAAGTTACAGTTAAAGATGGTTCTGCAGCCGCAGTTGACCTACGTAGCAGTGACGGTACAGGTCAAGCATTAGAAGCTATCTTCTTTGCTTTCCCAACAGGCATTATTGCTTATGATAGCGCAAACGCTAACACTGGTGTAATCCACATTATCACTGACGGTTCTGGTGCTCCAGGTGCAGCCGCACTACAAGCAACAGTACGTGCTATGGGCACAGTAGGTAGCGACAGTAAAGACGTATCAGGTTCAGTTGTTGAAGCTGGTGCTGGTTTTACAGTTTCTGCTAGCGCAGTTTAATCCTTATTCGGGATGGGAAGCCGCAGTTTACTGCGGTTTTCTTTTGACTGAAATAAAAGGTTAAATACATCAACAGGAGAATTAACATGGCACAGAGCACAAACAGAACCGGCGAAGTTATCGGAGGCAACATTGAATTTTTTAGTTGCTATACTTTAGTAGATATTACAGATACAGGCGTATATGATCCTAACGCAGGTGACTCATATGAACAAGCCCAGAATTTAAATTCGCTTTTACAAGCTGTTAGTTTAGGCAGTCAACCTATTATGTCCAGCGTAGAAAAAATAGTTGCCGCAGATGTTGCCGACTATGAATTTGGTACAGATTTTACAGGTAACCATAATATGTGGGTATTACGCTTTGCCAGTGAGCGAGTGGGTTCTATATCAGTATCATCTTTAATTAGAGATATTGATGGCTTACCAGTATACGACGACTTAGACGAAACAGCTACATTTGACAGTAATGTTTTCGAAACCGGCGCTGCCGACCAACTTAACATATATTTTATCCGCAACGATAACTTATAATTTAGATAAATACACTACATAATTAGGCACCAGTCCATTGGCACAAACTTAGGCATTTGAGATAAGAATAACACATTTATAAGGAGTTAGTGTTTAATGGCAACCACAACAGAGAGACTAGGAATAGTCGAAACAAAGGTCGAGAATCTTAATGAGAAAATTGACGACTTAAAAGTAGACGTAAAAGAAATGCACGATTGTCTAGATAAAACTAGAGAGACTATCGAAGAAAAATTAGAACAGATGTATCAAGCTAGTTGTGCTCAACATGCCGAAATGTCTAAAAAGATTTCGACCATGGAACGTTTCAAAGACAAATGGATGTATACATTTGGCGGTGGTATGATAGTGGTAAGTTGGGCATCTGCACACGCAGATAAACTTGTAACAATATTAAAATGATGGAATTTGAAGTCATAGTCGAAGACACAGAAGAGCCTTTAACAGAGGCCAAACGTGTTTGGGCTAAACGTGGTAAGAAATTAAAACGTATGATTCGCTGTACCAGCGGTAAGAAAAAAGGTCGTACAGTAGCCAGTGTCGGTGCTTGCAGTAAAGCAATAAATATGAAGAAGAGGTTTATGATGAAGCGAATTAGAAAACGTTTCAATTCTAAAATCGTTAGAAAGTCAAAGAGAACAAAAGCATTTAATCCCATAAGTAAACGATTAAAGACAATGAATAAAGCAACAAATAAAAGGTAACATATATGGCAGACGATCGCAGTTTAAAAGACATTATTAGATTTCTAGATCCAAGTGGAGAAATCAGTGATGGCGAAATTGCCAGCATTGCTAATTCATTAAAATTCTCAGAAGTATTAGATTTAATATCAGCAGTCAGTGACGACAAAGTAGATGCTGGCAGAACGATATTAAGTAAACATGATCCTAGATTCAGTGTTGCACAAGAATATGCTGGCGCCGCAGGAGCACACCCTAGCGGATTTAAACCAATTGCACCTCAAGGCACAGTTGGGTCATTGCCTAGCACAGCCAATAAAGCCACTAATCCAAACGGACAAATGGGCGGGGATGAAGAAGACTTGAATGCATTAGTAAATGATCCTAGTAAGAAAAATGATCCTAATGTAAAACAAATTCAAAGTTTGCTTCAAAGGTTGCAGAACAGATGAAAATAGACGATATCATTTCTGAATCGTATAAAGGCTATACTGGCGGTAAGCTCAAAGATTTTGGCTCAGTTAAGCAAAGTATAGATCAATCTATACCCAATGCTAGAATTGAACCGCAAGTCCGAAACACAGATACATACATGCAAATGCGATATGGCATTGCTTTGGCAGCGGCAGCCGCACAAGGTGAAGATGATTTTGAACAAGAAAGCGCATGGGCAGAAAACTTGGGCATGGTTGGTTACAGTGATGCTGATGTAGCTCTAATGGATGCCGCTGACAGAATAATGGGCGTTAAAAGTATTAAGTTAAGCGGCAAAAGTAAAGAACGTGATGATACCGGTACAACAAGTGCAGTAGCCAGCGGATGGAAGAAGTTTGCAAAATGAAAATAGTTGAACTAGCATCCGGTATTAAAACAATGATTACCAACGAGCAACAAGAACTCGTTAAACAAATTAAAGAATCTACTCAAATTTCAAGAGAAGATTTAGATGAACGAAAACAAAAACTAGCAGAACAAATGACTAGTCTTGGATTATTAGATAGAATATACGATGAAGAAAAACAAGCAATTATCTACAAACTATTCAGTAGATAAAAAAGGTGCAGATAGACTATCGTCTAAAGTGGCGGCAATGCTAGACGACGCTATACCTTCTAACATATTGGGTATGTTAGTTACCATGAAAGAACAAGAACGCTGTCTAGTATTTTACGACAGATATAGCTTAAATGTTCGCAGTAAAAACGATTACTCTATTGTAGACTTATACACTAAAGAAGCAGTCTTTGAAAAAATTGCATTATTTTCAAGTGCTTTACATATAATATTTTCTTTACACAAAGGTGTACATGCTAGTGCTCCAAAAGAAGATATGATATACGAACTAGATCAAGAATACTTTCGATGTTTAGAAAACATCAAGTTTTATAGACAAAAGATGAACTCAGTTAACCCTGAACTAATCCCGCTTTTTGCAGACAGATTAACTGATGCCAAGGCTAGATTAGAGGAAACTAAAAACAAATTATCTAAAACATATTGATAAATAATCTAAAGGATACCTATTATGAATACCTCTGAAATTTTTAACCCTGCACAACGCAAACAGCGTGTAGTAGAAAACTTCTTAAACAGCCACTATGGCTTAAAACTAGCCGCACATGGCGATTCTGTCAAAGTACAATCTTTGATCAGTAAATTAGTTCAAGAAAATCATCAATTTGCCAGCACAAAAGTCGGCTTTCAAAACGATGCTACTTATGTAAAGAACACAATGATCATTGAAGCACTACGTCACATTCTTAAAGAGATTGGACCAATGCGTTCTACTCGTAGAATGAACGAACAAAGCGGTGAAGATTTAGCCCAAGCTGAACTTATCCTTGTTGCTCAGAACATGGTCGATGATCTACAAAAGATGGCTGAAGATGTTGCCCAAATGCAAACTGACGAACTAATGCCTTTAGAAGAAAAAATGAAAACAACATTTGGCCAAGAACAAGGTACTGCGTTTGGTCAGGCTGCTGATCAATCATTTGCTACATTGTTGGATGCAGTTAAAGCTGCCAAAGACGCACTAAGCAATGCAGTTGCAGTTCTAAAAGGCGAAAGCCCAATGGGTGGAGACATGGGCGGTATGGGTGATGATCTAAGCGGCGGCATGCCAGCTCCAGCAATGGAACCACAAGGCGACCAGTTCGGAATGGCCGATGCAGCCAGTGGTGAAGAAGAATTGCCAACGGGCAGAGAACTAAAATAATGCGTTTATATGAATTCGTCGACAGCGACGAACAAGTTCTAGGAATCATCAAGCCTTTGCTTTTACGAGCAAAGGCTGAAGGTGCCACATCAATTCCGACCAATCAATTAATTAACGATATCAACGATTCTAGCGTGTCGCCAGAATTGTTGGTTAACATTTTAAACAAGCATAGACTAGATTTAAAAGATATTATTACAACAGCAACATATGATGAAATTATTTTGAATAACAATGAACTTAAATCAATGACCAGTAACTATGATAAAGATGTTAACAAAATGAAAAGCACAGCATTAAAACAAGCAATGGATCAATTAAAATGATAGCATCTATAATGTTAACTGCCGCGCAGGCCAGAAGCAAAGCTCAAAATGATTTAACTATTTTCAATGAAGTTCGCGACATTGAAGAAGCTATTTTAACAGCCAGTGTAGATGGCGCATATGATATAACATTGAATGGTACTACTATGACTGCTAGTGCAACATACGCAAATGTATGGAAAGGCGTAGTTGCTGATCGTGCCAAAGAAATACAAATGGCAACAATAATTAAATATTTTACCGATTTAGGTTATAGTATTGAAAGAAGATCTAATCCTACTACTGGTACAACTTTTGATTGGCAAGTTTACTGGTAATATATAGATAGACATTATACCACTTTTAGTGTATAATAGTTTATATGTTATTAAATCCAATTTACGAATACAAAAAACTCAACCGTGACGAATCATCTGGCAAACGTCTTTATGCTTGCCCTGATGGTAGTAAAGTTCCCAGCGTCACAACTGTCCTTGACTCGACTAAAGATAAAACATTCTTAATTGAATGGCGCAAACGTGTAGGCGATGCCGAAGCAACTCGCATTAGTACAGAGAGTGCAGGCCTTGGTACTCTAATGCACACACATTTAGAATACTATGTATTAGGCAAAGAACGTCCACAAGGAAATAATCAAGTTCAACTTATGGCCCGTGCTATGGCAGACACTATGATCAATGAAGCGTTTATTGAAATTGATGAAGTATGGGGTATTGAAGCCGCACTTTATTATCCAGGCCTGTATGCAGGTACTAGTGATATGATTGGTGTTCATAAAGGCACTCCGGCAATTATCGATCACAAAACAACTAAAAAAACTAAAAAGAAAGAATGGATTGAAGATTACTTTCTACAATGTTGTGCTTATGCCTTGGCACACAACGAGGTGCATGGCACTGACATTAGGAAGGCAGTAATTAATATCATCGACCGCGATGCTAAACTACAAAGTTTTGTTATCGAAGGCAATGAGTTTGATCATTATAGTGATATGTGGGCTCAGCGTCTTGATCAGTATTATAAATAAGCATCTAGTGGAAAACAATTTAAGTATTTGGTACAAAAACACTACAGAGCGAATCCTTGCATGGCGAGAATTTAGAGAACAATCTGTAGACATGGGCACAGACAGTCTTATACAGGCTGTAAACACTTGGTGGACATTCTCACCTTGGGTTCGTAAAACAATAGATCCTTATAAATCAGAAACATGGCCTACTCCTTGGGATGTGCTTAACAAAGGTGAAGTTTGTCGTAGTGCAATCGCATTAGGTCAAGCATATACACTATGGATAACTAGTCCAACCTGCGATGTAGAACTTTGGTTAGTAAATAATTTTAGTGAAAAAGATGTACATCTAGTAGTAGTTATTGATAAGAAGACGGTGCTAAATTATACACTTGGCCAAGTAATGCCAATTGAAGAATGCGACTTTGAGGTCCTGAATAAGATCACCAAAAGCGATTTAAGTCATATTAAAATATAACAGAATTATTACAGCGCAGAGTTAAATAGAATACTAAAATTAAAATAAAAAAATCAATAAGGAAACAACAACACATGACAACATCAGCCAGAGCCATCACTGTTATTAAACGCAGTGGAGAAAAAGAAGAGTTAATGATTGAGAAATGGCAGGCTCAAATTACTAAGATATGTTCCGGCATTGCAGACGTGAGTCAAAGCATGGTAGAGATCAAAGCACAACCTCATTTCTATGATGGCATTACTACACAAGAAATTGATGAGATTACACTTCGTGCTATTGTTAATCTTATTGACGTAGAAGCCAATCCAGACATCGGACACACGAATTACCAATACGTAGCAGGCAAGCAACGATTGTCAATGCTACGCAAAGACGTTTATGGCAGTTACGAAGTGCCGCATCTTTATGACATCGTTAAAAAGAATGTAGCAACGGGTCTATACACTAGTGAACTTCTTGACTGGTACACAGAAGAAGACTGGAACAAGATGAATGACATGCTTGACCATGAAAAGGATGAGCAATATAGTAATGCCGCCATCGAACAACTCATCGAAAAATATCTTGTAAAGAATCGTAGTACTAAAGAAACATATGAAACTCCACAGATTAGATACATGGTTGCCGCGGCAACGGTGTTCCACAAAGAAGAGCCTAACGCGGCACGTATGCGTTATATAAAGGAATATTACAATGCAGCCTCTGATGGTTTATTCACTCTCGCTACTCCTGTACTTGCTGGGCTTGGCACTCCTACAAAGCAGTTCTCTAGTTGTGTACTCATACGCAGTGATGATGATCTTGACTCCATATTTGCTTCTGGAGAAATGATGGCCAAGTATGCCAGCAAACGTGCAGGCATTGGTTTAGAAATAGGACGTCTACGTCCGTTAGGCAGTCCTATTAGGGGCGGTGAAATTATGCACACGGGTATGATTCCATTCTTGAAGAAATGGTTTGGAGACCTCCGTAGTTGCAGTCAAGGAGGCATTCGTAATGCTAGTGCTACTGTATTCTATCCTATTTGGCATCATCAGTTTGATGACCTTATTGTCCTTAAGAACAACCAAGGAACCGACGAAACCCGAGTCCGTCATATGGATTATGGGGTTGTGCTTAGTGCTTTCTTCTGGAGACGATTTAAAAACAAAGAAAATATAACTTTCTTTGATCCTAACGAAGTGCCTGACTTGTATCAAGCCTTTTATTCAAACACGAAATTGTTTGAAGAACTGTATGTTAAGTATGAAAAGACTCCTGGTCTGCGTACAAAGACAATGAATGCCGAAGATGTATTCAAGTCAGGCATTCTTAAAGAACGAACAGATACAGGACGTATCTACTTAGTGTTTGTTGACAATGTTATGAATCAAGGACCGTTTGATCCTGAGTATCATACAATTTACCAGAGTAACTTATGCTGTGAAATTCTTTTACCTACTAAATCCTTTAAACGTTTGGATGACAGCGATGGTCGTATCGCTCTTTGCACATTGGGCAGTATCAATTGGGGTGCG
>Ga0209191_1001100_pt1 | contig 18380 bp, 27 predicted proteins | sample S_130626_EF_Meta_FD_187320 | JGI IMG/M metagenome (GOLD analysis project Ga0209191, IMG submission 187320) | Freshwater microbial communities from Lake Simoncouche, Canada to study carbon cycling - S_130626_EF_MetaG (SPAdes) (version 2) | ecosystem: Environmental > Aquatic > Freshwater > Lake ...
TTTGTGCCAGTTGTGGATTGTACGAAAATAACTTCTGTCTTTGGACATCCGTCCTCTTCTTGTCTGTGTGGATAGGTATGGATTAATTTCATGATTTGATTATTTGATTGATTAAAGATTGATTAACTAATGAGCCGCATTTTTCAATAAGATGCAATTTGTCCGCATCGCTTTTGTAGTCTCTCGGTAATTTGATTATGCCATGACATGCAAGCAACGTCATAAATTGGTCGGCCGAGTCTGGGTAATAAAGCGGAGCGTAACAATTCGGCATTGTGAATGTCTCCCAGTTCAATTTAATTTCAAACTCGTCTTTGATGTAATGCGCCATAAATGGCTCTTCAATTGTTTGTATTAAAACAAAACCTTGTTTCGTTAATACTTTCGAAAATGTTTCGATGTTAATTGCTATCATTTTATGCGTGTGATTTTAAAGTGTTTGCCATTGTCATAATAAACCTCAAATTCAAAGTCTCTATTTCTTGTTTTTCTGTAATAAGAAACCAGAGAGCGTTGGTTTTTTATTTCTGTTTCACTTACCGAATAGTTTTCGCCCAGTTTCATTTTGCCAATGATTGTCTGGTTGTAAGTTCTCGAAATGTCGCCTGCTTTTTTTCTTGCATGTTCTCTGACATATTTCATGGCCTCTCTGAGTTCAATAAAATTGCATTCGACTGCATGTTCTTTGCCCTCAAAGGCGTAAACCAAAACTTCGTTGCCGAATTGCTTAATCATATAATCGACTCCATTTTCTTTGGCTTCAATTTTTCCTTTTAATTTAAAATTTACCACTTTTTTCCTTAATTAAATTGTAAAACAAATCATATTTATTCTCGTCAATAAATTGGCCGAATGGAATGAATGTCGCATTCTCGCCCTCGCCATCTGTCATGACTAAATATTTGCCATTTTTTGTGTTGGTGTTAACCTCTTCAATGCTATAAAATTCTGCCAAATATTTATCCAACTGATTTTCTGTGATTATCAAATCGCTTTCAAATTCGTTTTCGTCTGTGGTATAATAACCAGTAACAATGTAAGTTGAGCCATTGATAGTGATGTCAACAATTTCACACTCTGAATTCACTGGCAAACTCGCCAGTGTCTTCGTTTCTTTAGTTGCGCTCATTACGATAAGAAATAAAATAAAAGGCCAAGAAATGACCCGAATAAAAGAAATAAAACTGCGAAACCTAATAACGCCTCGTCAATTTCCTCAATAGATAAATTTGTGTTTTTTGTTTTTAGCTTGTTCATGATTTTGTTTTTAAAATTTATGCAGTGATGGATGCTGCGCCCCTTTTTGTTTTAGTTATTTTTTTCTAATATTTGCTTGAAAGTAAACCCTTTCATTTTTTTAGCGCAATCCGAACCTACTGGATAAACTGCTTGAATTTCTGCGCCTACTAATTTTTTTGCGTTTTGTGCATTTACAATATTAGGATTTACAACTTCCCATTTTTCGCTAATCATAATCCAATCAACTAATCCAGTTTTCATTTTTTTCCCGCAGCAAATACATTGTAATTCCTCGTTTGAAAAATCTCTCACTGGTGATTCGTAAATTTTTGTTGTTAAAGTTGTCATAATTTTTAGTTTTTAAAGGTTTTCGTTTGATTTGATATTCAAATATCGTTTTAACTATTTAAAAAACAAAACTTTTTTTATTTTTTTTTAATCTTTTTTTCACAATCTGCGATTTTAACTATTTAAAGCCACTTTTTAGGGCAAAAAAAAAGCCCCACAAATTGCAGGGCTTTCCAAACTATGAACCTAAAACTAAAAAACTCGTATTTTTGATATTATAAATAAAACAATGGCCACTAATATAATCAAACCAAATAACCAGAGAGACCATGTTTTGTTTTCCTTAACTACTTCCTTTGACTTCTGCTCGACTTTCTTTTGCTCAACTACTACTTGTTTCGTCTTAACCTCTTCGTGTCTCACAATGGCTAATTTGCGCTTGTGAATTATTTGTCTGGTTAACTTCTTTGGCGCTGATTGAATTTGCCCCAACGTATCGATGTGAACTTCATAGTCAATAGTCTCCAATATAACAACAACAGACGAATCGTTGACAACCTCTGAGACCTTTGTTTCTGTCTCAATCTTAATCTCGCTCTTTGTCTCGGTCTCAACGCTTGTCGCTTGTTTCTTGACTCCACAACTGCTCAAAATTATTGCCAATATTAGTATGCTTAATCTCATTATATTTCTTTTTTCTTTTTTTTATTATTTCCTCTAATTGGCTTATTTCTTTTTCTATGCTTTCTAAAATTTTATTCTTGCTCATCTTCAAAATTCAACCACTTTAACCTCTGGTCTATTAATTTAATTAACTCTGTTTGCCATTCAACCTTTTTATTTGGAAAATATAGCAATGTGTTCTCTTCAACCTCCCAAAGAAATTCTTTTAGGAAATATAATTCTTTGTAAATGTCCTCATCGGCCATGTCTTCGATTTCCTCGTCAATTGGATTCTCTGGATTCTCTGGTTTCTTGCTCATTCTGCAAATATCGGAATTTTAACTGAAATTCCTCTCTTTTCGTCTAACAATGTAAACGCTTGCGCAGGCTTTTCGGGTTTGAATCCCGCCTTGTGTCCATAAGGAGACAAGCCAATTAATGACCCATTGACGCAGCAACTGGTTGTGGGATAGAATAATTGATGGAAATGCCCTAAACATGTGAAATCCGCTTTTCTTTGCTCATCTTTTCTTAACAAATATTTAATCAAAGGAATCGTCAACCCGCCAATGCCGCCCCCATATTTGACCGCCTCGCCATGAAAGAATCTAATCGTTTTGCCCAGAACTTTGACATAGCAATCGTCCGACTCTGGCATGTGGAATGTCATTCGTTTCTCGTTTCTGAATAAGTCTTTTAAATCCGAATACATCATAAACTCGTAGTTGGTTGCCGAACTCGTTGAAATGTGCATCTTCTTTGTATTCCTGCCATGATTACCAACCGAACATGGTATGATAAAATTTACTTTGGTATTTTTTAATAAAAACTCAAATCCATTCATGATTAATTGCTTTGCCATTCGAATTGCTTGCAATGGCGATAGGTTATTTGACTCAACCAATTCGTCATGAATGTATCCAGATATAAAGTCGCCACCCAACCAAACAACAACGTCCTTAATATGAACATCTTTGCTCTCTTTGTCAATTAACTTAACAATGTTCTGAAATATAGCAATCGAGCGTTTCTCTGCAATCTTCAAATTGTATTCATTGAATCCATTTACTTGCCCACGTCTCACATTCTCTTCAATGTGCCAATCCGATAATGAAATGATTGGCGTTCCCATGTTTTTTGAGCCACTCGATTTCTCAAATTTGATTTCCAGAGTGTCGCTCTTTTCTTTGATAGCTAATAAATCGTCATAGGCCTGCTCGGTCGCTTCTAATTTACTCAGCAAATATTCGTTTTTCTTTTTAACGTCATTTAGTTGAGCCGCCAATGCTTTGTTTTTTCTGTCTTCTTGAATGACAACGCCAATGTCTTTTGCTTTTTCAATTGGTTGCTCAATCTTTGGCAATGGATTGTCTCTAAAAAATGCTTTTATGCCTGCTCTGATTCCCTCCACTCCAGTTGTGCCAAGTTCTTTTGGGTAACTTTCCTTTAATAGTTGAGCAAAATGTGTTTGATTTCGGCCAAGTTTCTCAAATGAATCGAGGTTAGCAACAATAAATTTTTCGTATTTCATGTCTTTAGGTTCTAATTTTGTGCAAATTAGCAATTATTTTAACAACAACAAATTAGCTAAGCAACGAATAGAACTCATTGAAATGCTGAATCCTATCTTCGAGACCAATTGTGCCGCCATTTACACGCTTAGTGATTGATTTTACAACCGCATCTGTTGCGCCTTTGTCTGCAATTTCATTCAATCCATTTTTATTCCAGAACCATGCAGCAGATGCCAATGGATATTTGGTTGCGACCAATTCTGGATTGGCCATTATATCTTCGGGAACGCTTTTGTCAAACTCTAAATAATTAGCCTTGCCAGTTAACTGAATAAATCCTCTGCCTAAATATTTAAAACCATCTTTGGACGCTTCGTTTCCATTGCCCATCCTATTGGCGTAAACCTTTGACGCAATTCGCTCTGGTTGCCTTTCATAATCTTTGGCAGACTCTAAAGTCGGAAAGTATTTTTTGAATGTTTTGTTTAATCCCTCAGCCGAATAGTTTAAATTTTCTTTGACTGCTCTAAAATTGGCCGACTCATGGCCACACTGAGCCAAAAAATGCGAAAGCCTTAGCAATGTATTTACTTTGTAATTACTTTGAATGAATGGAATCTGAGCAATGACCGAGTCTGGGACATGCCCTTTCAGTTTTGCTAAATTCATTATTTACCCTCTTTGAAAAATTGCTTGAATAGACTTTTGCCAGTCATGTCTTTTAGGTTTTCGTCCAGAGACTTTAACTCTATAAACGCAATTAAACCAGAAACAATCTTCATGACCTCAATAGTTGGCAAAAAATGCTTTTGAAAAATGTGTGCTGCTAAGATTGCAAACATGTATCCCATGCCTTTGGTAATGGTTGGCCTCATTTTACGGCTTGTAATGGCTTCGCCTCTTTTATAAGCGGCAACCATGCCAGTGATAAAATCAATTAGCACCAAAAAGCTGATTCCCATCAATACAGAGAATGTCGGAGCAAAATAGGTAACTAAATAAATGATAATAACGTCTAAACTTTTAACAATCCAATTTCTCATAATAAACACTCATCTGCTAAATTGATTATTCTGGCCATGTCCTCAAATACTAAAGTTGCATTTGCAGGATTTAAGTTTGAATAATCGTCTTGTCCATAAACTTTCAAACTCCAAAACCCAGTTGGTAAATCCACATTCACAATGAATGAATAAAAATCGCATTCAACCGCAGTAAATACGTCAACAAACTCATCGCATCCATTATTCCTTGTAAATTGGAATAGATAAAAGCTAAATGATTCCTCTAAAAATAGAGTAACTTTGGTGTCAATATTTGCGTCAATGACTACCATTTAAGATATGCCCCAGTTTTCTAAATTCTTAGTCTCATCGCAATTATTGCACGATGCTTGGTCGTATAGCGGATTCAAATTTTCGTTTAGCTTTAGCCATTCAAACATTTCCCTTGCATAATTTTTAGCAATCTGTCTCCAATAATTTGCTTGCTTTTCGTTGGTATCAAAATCAATAAATTCGCTCTCATCTGTAACCTTTCGCACAACACTTTCCTTTGTAACTTGCACTGGATGGAAAAACATTAAGTCTCCAAACGCATAGCAAACATGCACTTTTCTTAAATAGCACATTAATTCCTCATTTGCGATAGTCAAACTATTTGTGTCAATCTGCTCACACAACTCATCGAATAAATCCTGACAAAGCAATTGATTAATATATGTAATCTGTGTATTTTTAATAGCAATTTCAATGTCTTCGCTCTCAACGTTTCTTGAAAGCGGCACAATGCCATAAAAATCTGTTTGTGTTATGAATTGACAACTGCAACAAGCCATTATTTTACTGGATTAATAGGTGTAACAACTGGCGCAGACGTTGGCTTCGCACCAATCAATCCCGCTAAACTTCTTATCTCGGCCTCAGACATTGACTCCAATACTTTATTAGCAACCAATGGCGACAATGCGTTAATATTATCAATAATATTGTTTGCCGCAGTATTCAATTTGACTTCTTTAGCGCCATAACCAAACGCCTCTCTAATTTCCTCTTCTGTGAATGCGTTTGCAAATGATTCCGCAACAAAGGCTAATGGAATTGAGTTGCTTACACTGATAATTGTGCCATCATACCCATCCATTAATTTAGCCAGTGCATTCATTTCATACATTAATAAATTTTGGTCATGTTTAATAACTGCATTCTGATAATATATTGACGAATCGGCAATTTCTTTTGCAGTTCCTAATTTGCCAGAAACTTGAATGCCTGCCAATATAGATGGAACTTGAAATGCAGTTGCAATATGGTCTCTGATTAAATTAGAAAGTGTGATATACATTTCGTGAGACGTACTCTGGCTAAATGGAATGATTTGGATTGACCCCTCTTTTGATGAGCCATCTAAAATCGCAAATTTGCCGCCATTATCTGCGCCAGTTAATCTGTCTGCAATGTATTCTCTCAACGATTCTTTCATGTCCTTACCATTCTCGTCCTCGCCAGTTAATTTGTATGGCACATAAACTATGAATGCAGGAGCAAAAGAATTGTCAACGTTGTTGGCGTGGAAATTTTGAATCTGGCCATCGGCATAAATCCATTTTAATGCAGACGCATATTTTGGTTGCGAATAATACACTTGGCCTGGCTTGTATCTGCGAATATATTTAAGCGTTCCATTCCATTTGCTAAAATCTTCAAATAAAGAATTATCACTAAAATTTGAAATTTTAGCTTTTGTTTCAATGTCATTATATAAGTCAATCGGAACGGCTTTGTATCTTCTGTCTTTTGTTTCTTGTTGCCAGTTACTTGACAACTTGGCAAATGTTATTTCAAAATCTTTGTTTGGAATACCTAAACGAATAGTCGAAAAATCCTGCGACTTAACACTTTTTAAATAGCCATTCAAATCCCATTTCATGATTAAGCCTAAAGATTCAAAATAAGCCATGTCATAACAGATTCTCTGGTAAACTGACTCGTTGAAAATTTCTTTTAATCTTTTTGAAAAATCTGTTTCCTCTCCAGTCGGAGTTTCAAAATATAATCCATCCCCATACAAAAATTTAGCGTGTGTTTCAACGCAAGCATTTGCAATTGGAGACGATTGGACTGCTTTGATTAGTTCTTGTGGAAAATTATTGTCTTTGCCGTAGCGCACAATTTTGTTTGCAGTGTCATCTGTTTGGTTAAAAACAGATAAATCCGCAGGCGCTTTAGCCGAAAACATGAAATAATTGTCTGATATTTGAGTAAGTTCCATTTTTACAAATTTACTTTTATTTTTAAATTAATATTTGCAATATATTTACAAATCAAAGTGGTTTGCCACGTCAATTGTCTTATAATCTTTGAAATGTATCATTTCGCCAGTGTCATCAAATCGATTCCAGATTTCATATTGCCCATCGAATGCGCTTGACGATGACGAATTTCTCAACTTGCGCTCTATATTGTTGCGGACAAACGAATAGTGGTGCATTCTAAGCCATTCAATTTGCTTATGTTTGGCGTAAGTATTGGTTCGCCTTGTTGGGTCTGCAAATGCAGGATATTTTTTGTCAAAGCACATGATTGTTTCCTTGTAAATTTTATGAATAAAGGGAACGAAATAGTCTTCGTCTGGCGATAGTTGTTTTGTTGGGTATTTATAATAAGTTTTTAGCCTGCAATAACTTGCATCCAGTTGCTCAATATAAACTTGCTCCTTTGCATGTTCAAAATCTTCACTAAAATACATTTCATCGCAGTCCATTTGAATAAAATGAGTGCAACCAACGCTCTTTGCAGTTTGCAAACCTATATTTCGTTTGATGGTTTCATTCCATTGAGCAGTTTGCGTAAGCGCAGGAATATAAAAATTTGTTAAATCAATCAATTCATGTGGCAAAGTTGGCTCATATAATTCGCCAGAGTTGCTTACATTCTGGTAAACAACAATAACAACGTCCAAATGTGGTTTGATTAACTCAATCGAACGTTTTAAATGCTCATCGCCATCCCAAACGTTCCAAATGCCTGCAAGTTTATTCATAATTTGAGACTATTAAATCAATAAAGTAATTAAATGAGGCCACAATTAAGATTGTTGGAATGATGTCAGCACTCATCCCAAATAAAAACGAATGCCAAACCAATGTGTGCAACGATGACATGCAAGTTAAACACAAACAAATCGGCTTTCCAATTATCTTTGGTAATTTATCCGCAAATCTTTGGATAAAATATAAAATATTCCCATGTCTGGTTGACCTATAAAAGCCAAAGCATAGCAAAGCAATTACAATTGAGTTGTATATCATACAAAAAGTGTTTTCATTTCATTTGGGACGTATAGTGGAAATATAAATTCATGTGGATGCTTTGACATTAAATAAATAATGTTTTTGCGTTGCTGCTCCCACTTCTTATTGTTGCCATAATTCTTTGTCCTATCAAAATCCGAATGTGGGATGTATCGCATTAACTTAATAAAGTTCTTTTGAATCCCTTTTCTTGTTAATGAAATATACAAGTCAACGTCCTCGCCGCCATAGCCTTTGATGTTTTCGTCATAACCCATGAAATCTGAGCGCTTAACGATGCAATTTCCAGAACAATCTGGTTCGCCAGTGTAATAATTGCCGTCTTTTAAATCTAATTTATCAAAAAAAGTTGGGTCAAGCAAAGTGTCCGCATCGCAAAAGAAAATCCATTCCTCGTTAGTTTCAGCAACCCCCAAGTTTCTGGCCTTTGATAAATGAAAGTCTTTTGCGGCCGTCAAGCATGAGCGGATTTTGTTTTCTCGGCAATATCTAAATGCCATTTCATCGCCGTAACATACAACGAATATTTTTGATTTATCTTTAATAGTTGCAATACACTTTTTTAAATGCAGCAATCTATCTTTGCAAGTTATAATTATATCCATAAAATTCCAATTCCGCCCCAGTCAAAACCCTCAATAAATTCGTCATGCTCTTTGCCGTCTTTAATTTCATTCCAGAATTTATCCACTCGGCAGAATAATTCTCTGTGAATTGGTGTGTCTAATATGTCATGGAATGCAATGACCCCACCTTTGCGCACAAACTTAGAGTAAATTTCAAAATCTGCTTTAACCCCCTCATAAGTATGGTCGCCATCAATCATTAAAAAATCAATCTTTGCGTTGCTATTGCCAAGCGCTTTAATTAATTCAGATTTTAACTCTTTAGAGTCTCCAATTAAATAATCCACGCCGTCAATGTTTGAACGTTGAGCAATATCAATCGAAATCACTTTGTCAAACAATCCTTTGTAAGCATGCAAACATCCGCCGTCATAGCTGCCAATTTCAACTGCAATTTTTTTGCTCTTCATTGAGTTTAGCGCATGCAACAACTCTTCAAATTCTAAAGGCTTTTGTTGAGCCTTATTGTTTATCGCCAACTGGACTAATGTTTTCATATTCTATGGTTATTTTTTTACCGATTATTTTATTTAATTTTTCTGCCTGCTCAACATTCATAATGTAATCATTTAGATACATTTTTTTAACAACTTCCATGTATAGGCCGTTGTCGTCTTTTTTTAATACGCCTTTGATTTTCATGCTTTATAGATTACAAAGAAAATACCCAACTCAATTAAAATTGTGATAATTGTTTTAGTATAATAAATTCTTGACCCGCCGTATTCTTTAAAGAAACTCCAGTCCTTTTTGTAAATTTTGTTGTATGACATCAAAACGATTAATGCCAGAATGATTTTATAAATGTTCATATTGTTCTATGATGGTTAAAGTATGAATTTGCTCCCATGCCCCATTGACAAGGCGATGTCGTTAATTTTATATTGTGTTTGACCGCTAAGTTTGTCAAAATACTTTGGTCGTGTCTATGAGCCTTAAATCCGCTCAATTGATAATCTGGATTGAACTCGTCATTAACAAGCATAAGATTTGAGCAAAGATTAAAATATTCCTGCACAAACGCTCTGGTCTCTGGTGTGTTTCTATAAATTTGGATTGCTGCATTCGCTTGCATTTGGTCTGGCATGCAAACAACGCCCATGTCATAATATGTCTCAGACTTGCACCAATCAATGTGTTTTTGGCCATTATGAAATAGCTTTATATTTTCGCCCTCTTTTATTAAATCGTTTGGATTTTTTAAGCATTCAATTGTTGAGTCCAAATACATAACATATTCGCCCTCGTCAATAATGCTTAAAATGTAATCTATTAAATATGGTTTCCAAAGCCACCAACCATAACCCCGAGACGAATATAGGTGCTCTGGGTAAGCATCAAAAAGCATTTCAACACTCTTCTCGTTAAACGTTTTAGTGTACATAAATCTGCTCATGGATTTATGCAATTTATCGATTGCTTGTTGATAATCCTTTGTCCCGAAAGTTATGCAGATTGGCATTTGGTTTTTATATATTTATAAATGTTTAAGTCGCTAAAGTAATATTCTTTTTGGTCTTCTACAAGTTTATGTGAATCGCCCATGCTTGCAAGTGAAATAATGGCCTCTAAACGTTGCATTGTATTTTCAGCAATTGCCGAATAAGGTATCGGAAACGCATTGCAAATCACAATATCCCAAAATTTCTCAGTTACGTAATAATCCTCAATTGAATTTTCAATACAAATAGACGTGTGATAATCAATTAAGCCGTCTTTTTTATCTTTTAATTCGCCCTTGTATCTGGCATCTTTAATGTCCCAACCTTTGCCGTAAATATCCACGTCCAAATTAGATGCTAATATCTTTTCAACTAATTCGTTTCTAAATTGATACAACGTTCCCTCTCTCGGTTCTTGTTTGGCCACTATAAAACTGCATTTTTTAGTCTTTTCGGCTTTTAAATTCATTGCATCTTCATAGTCTAAGCCACTCCAATTAAACATCATTGGCAATTGGTTATTAACTGGCGCAATAAACTCAGCAACTTGCCCAGTCCAATCCTTATAATTTGCCGACCAACTCGGCTCTTGCGCAAATGCAAAAGTTTTTGCAGGGTCTTTTATCTTTTCTGTGGTGTCATTGAATATAAATAGCAAATCATAGTCATTGCCAGACGTAAATTCAAAATTTTTGACCGCATTTTTTGGAGCAAATTGTCGCATGACTTCACTTGCCAACCTTTCAGATGTGGCATAGTTGCTCGTTAGTTTAACTTTTAGCATAAATGTTTGATTTTAAAGTTTTTAGTTGCACAAAAGGTTGAAAAAAACCGCTCGCAAATGAATGTATGCATAGGATAAAATTCAACGCCAGTGATTTGTTTAATTTTATCTGGCGAAAATCTGCCAGACTTGTATTTTGTGTCTGTAAATAATCGATTTTGCAGCCATTTATCTTCGCTCTGCGCCATTATATCCATTAAAGGTATTAACCATGTGCAAACAAACTCTTCGTATAACTCAGAGCGTGTAACGTGGGCGTTTTGATAAATGGTCGGAGTGTTTAATCGGTCTATTTTTAGGCCATTAAATTGATTAAAGATATATTGAGCAGTCTCAATGATTCCAGAATGCCAACCCTCAGCCACTCGCCAGACATTTGGTTGAGTGTGCAAGCGATAAAACGTATAAATGTCAGCATCTTTGACATCTGACTCTAAATTTTTAAGCCAATAAGAATTTTTTGATTCAAATTGCCACGAAAAAACGCCAAAGTATTCTGCCTCTTTATGCTTGCCTTGCTCAATTAGTTCCCGAATGATGTGATTTTCGAACGCAGGCTGAAATTGCTTGCCCTCATAAATAGAATTGTCATAGCCAATTGCATTTGGACTGACATATTTCTTTGTTTTGTCATCAAAGTATATTTGATAAATTACTGATTTTGCAGCCATCTGTATGCTTTTTTATAACATGACCCACATCCAGTGGATAAACGATTTCCAGTTGACCTTTTATACATGTCAAATATTAAATGCCAAACGATGTCTTTTCTGTCCATTGCTTGTCCGCCATGCGAACTCACATGTATTTTAATTTCTGGTATTGTCATAAGGCAAATATAGTAATATTTTACAAAAAAAAGAGAGGCGACATGGTTAACCACATCGCCTCTCCAAACATTTTTGTTAAAACTAATTACGCAATTTTGCTCTCCAAATAAGCCTTTGTAGCTTGGTAGCTTGTCACAAAGAAATCTGGTGCTAATGATTGCTCTCCGCCCATTGGTTGAGACAAAGTGATATTGAACGCATTGTCATCGCCGATTAAAACTCCAGTTGCTTTTGCAATCGCAGTGATTTCCAATCCCGCAGATTTTCCATACAATTCAAATGAACCATTTGTCTTTTCAACTACAACGAATAAATCGTCAATTAATTTTAAATTATCCCAAACATTTTTCGCATCCTGCGTTTGTTGCTGAAATTTACCAGTAATCGTTTGAGTAAACGATTTGATATTGTTTTCGCCAGTAACCAATTCTTGACTTGCACCCGCACTTTTTGTTTTTGCGCAGAACTTGTAAAGATAGTTGTATGGTTGTAAACCGATTGCAGTAACAACTCCAGATGTATTTGTGGTAAATCCGCTATCGGTTAAATCCGATAGTGAACCCACATAAATGTTTTTGGCTTTTATTCCGCCTACCGACTGCAAATCTTCGCAAGTCGCACAAGCTAATCCACTAACTATTCCACATGGCATATTGTTGTCTCCTTTTTTTTAAGTTAAATAATTATGATAATGCGATAACAGTCAAATCGCCATAGATGTATTGAGTTCCCATTTTGAACTCAGCATCGATGTAATTCATTTTGTCTCTTTTATCATAAAAGAAATCTAATGTATTTGTATCAGAAATTGCATCCGTTCCAATTACTAAGTTCTCTCTGTATGTGTAAACTGCTCTGTGTTTGCTATTCAAGTTATTAGCTTTGATTACTTGAGACCAACGTGATTTCTTGTAAACTGGAATGCCTCTAAATTGTAATACTCTCGCAGCCATTTCAACCATATCCCATGATTTATCACCACAACAAGCATCTTCACGACAAGTCAAATAATTGTCATAAAGTTCACGTGTTAAAGCGAAATATTTATCGCCCTCTGGCATTTGGTCTAAGATGTCTGAAGCAGTTTCGTACATAGAACGTAAAGTGTCTAATGCAGTGCAATCAGCTAATGTGGTTGCAATTTTTACTCTTTTAACATCATAAGCGTTAGCGCCTGCAATTAAGCGAGCCCAGATACCAGTACATGAATCTAAAGTTGCATTTGTTGAGTTCTCATCGCCAAACCAAGCAATATCGTAAACGTCTAAACGCACTGCGTTTGTTACTTTCTCGATAATGTAGTTTTCTACGATAGTTCCCTCTAAGTTTTGAGCCTCGTTACCAGTTCTCAAAAACTCTTCCATGAAAGTGTTTTTCAAGTTCTTAGCACACTGGTCTAAATTAACTTTCAAATCACAAACCTCAATAAATTTCTCAGTGATGTCAACTACATCGCCTGCATTATCACGACCGCAACCAACCGATGCACGTACTACGCCAGATAAAATTGTGTCTAATGCTAATTGTCTTTTAGACTTAATGTCCAAAATGATTCTGAATTCGTTTTGTAACTCTGGAGTTAAAAACGTTGGTTTTATTAAAACCTCGTTAGCTTGTTGCCCTGCCCAACTAACGTTAATGTCTAATACATCTGCCATTTTCTTGTTGTTTTATTTTTTGTTTAAATTAATATTGCTTTTTAATGTTTTCTGCAACGATGTCAAATGGCGATTTTTTAACCTCTGACTTTGCTGCTGCTGCGTTTACCACTTTAGTCTCAGCCGTTTCAACTAATGACTTTAATGCTTTGAACTCTTTGTCCATTTTCGCTTTGAATGTTGCGCTTGCAGTTTCAATCGTTGTTTTCTCTGCTTTTAAAGCAGTGATTTCCGCATTTAATGACTCAACTTGTGCTTTTAATGTTTCCACTTCAGCTTCTGCCACAACTGGAACTACAACTTGCTCAACCTCTACGATTTCAGCAACCATTCCCTCTGCGCTAACCATTATTTTTTTACCAGATGCCAATTCATATTCGCCCTCTGTTAATGGAGTCATGAATGTTGCGTCAGAAAAAACTGGAATACCTACTTCCAACTCTTCAGCTTGGTAGTAAATCTCAGTAATTCCATCTGAAAGAAATTCCACTCCATTTGTTGGCTCTGTGCCAGTCAATGCCTCTTCAATAGCCTTGAAAGCAGAGGCAATTTTGTTTTTAAAATTTGTATCCATTTTTATTTTATCGTTAAATTTTCCGTATGCTGCAATTGGCATCCTTACCGCATCCACAAAGCCAAGTTCTTTTGCTTGTTGTGGTGTCATGTAAGTTGTTTTATCCATCATTGCCATGATGTCCTCAATTGATTTGTTTGTTTTCTTAGCGTAATTCTGAGCAAGGATTGTGTCGATTTGCGACAATGCCTCTGCCGTTGACTTAATTTCGTTTGCAGTTCCCTGCGCTCCGCCACTTGCATTGTGAATCATATATTGAGCCGTCTCAGACATTTCAACATAAGATGCGGCCGATGCAATTAGAGTTGCAATTGACCCACAAAAACCATGAATGTATGCCGTAATTTTTAGACCTGCGTCTTGCAAATCGTTGTAAATAGAAAAACCCTCGTAAACGCTGCCGCCACGTGAGTTAATTATCAATTTAATTTCTTTTGACCCTTGTGATTGTGCCTTTGAAATTTCAGACCTAACGTAATCGGCCGAGAGTTCGCCCTTGTCAGTTCCGATGTCTTTATTGATTAGCAAATTATAAATTTCCATGTTAACAAAGTTAGCGGAAATAGAAATATGCTTTTTGTAAAGTTTTTACAATTAGATTTTCTTTACAATATAGATGACCGAATGAATGCTTTTGCAGTATTTCTCTGCTAAGTCCGCATAAATAATCATTTTGCTCTTTTTATTCTTAATGACTTGCTCTTCATATTCGCAACGAATTAAATATCTCTCCATGTCGCCAGTTGTTAGCGCACATTTCTCGGCTAAATGATAGGCCACATTATTGCAATCGCCAAAAGTGGTGTCAATTCTGGTGTAAAATTCACGTTCAATGTTCATTTGCCTTGTCCTCTGTATTTTTTAACTTGTTTATTTTTTGCTTTAGCTGCTCTGCCAGTCTTTCGTTTACCGAAATTTACTTTTATTTTCTGCGCCGTTGCTTTTGTCTTTGCCATTATAGTGATGTCGTTGTTTCTATGACTTTAAGTCTGTTTTGAACTTCTGTTATTTCGGTTGCACTCACAACAAGTTGTAAGCCTCTCAATGCCTCGACAATGTTTACGCTGCTATCAATTGCTGAATCTGGTGGAATCATTCCGCCGTTAGCAAATCCAGGGACTCCAATGCGTTTAAATGTATTTGAGCCGCCTAAAGCATTCTGTTGTCTTTGGTTTAATATTACCTCGCCAGTTTTAATTGTTGCTAACATATTATCGCCATTACTTCTGCGAATAGGTATTCCCATTCCTGCGGAAATTCTGGTGCCAGATAAACCGCCATTTGCATATCCCTCAACCAATCCGCCATCTGCAAACTTTGGAACTGGCACGCTTTCAATTTCTCTCACTCTTTTTAAACCTTGCAATACCGCAACACTTGCCGCAACTGCGGACGCAACTGGCCCCGCAAATGCCAAGGCTTGGTATGCTTGTTGTGCGGCTGCATATGTGCTAATTAATGTCGATGCTATTGCTAAAAGTTTGCCCTCTTGTGTATTCTCTCCAATTAATTGTGATGCTGCTTGCAAAACGTTTGCCACTGCCAAAGCATTTGCAATCCTTGCTTTGCCAGCCTCGTCTTCAATCTTAACAATCGCAGCGTTATTCTTTGCAATTTCTGCTTTCTTTTGCTCTTCTGTTTTCTTTGTATCGGCTAAGATTAAAGCATTTTTGTTTTGCAAAATAGCAATTTGCGCAGCACTTCGTTCCTCTATTGTTGTTGCTTCAGTTTCGGCAAGTTCCAATTCATAGATATATTTTTCCTCATCTAATTGCTTTTGCTCCTCATCGTTTTTAATCTTATTGTCAGTAACCAAATTTTGATTGGCAATTTTTAACGCAGTGATTTGGTCATCATATGCTCCAGTGATTCCATTATATTCCTCAAGTCGAGCAATTTCCTCATTGTTTTTATCAATTTGGGATTGTTTTAAAGCCTCATTATATTCCTTTTGAGTCATTAACCCATTTGCAAACTTTTGTTTTAAATTGGCCTCAAATTGCGCTCTGTTTAAATCGTTTATTACCTTGTCGTTGTTAAATGCGTCAACTCTCAATTTCTGCTCTTCAGATAATTGCGCCCTAACTTTGGCAGTAAATTTTTCTAACTCTTTTACCCTATCTTCTAAATTCTTTTTTTCCTTTTCTTTTTGCTTTTCTCGAATAGTTGTTTCGCCCTCAATCAATCCATTTATACGACCTTGGTTTTTTTCTGTTTGAACTCCCGCAGCTTGTTGTATTTCAAATCGCTTTTGTTGAGCATCTGCCAATCTTTGCTCTGCGGTATCTCTGTCTTGATTGGTTTTAATTGCGGTCGATAATGCTTTGGCTGCAATTGCAACGTTTCTGTTTGCTAATTGTTCGTCCTTTTTTAGTTGTGCCTCTTCTAATCTGTTTGCCTCTTCTAAAAATGCAATTCTCTCTCGCTCTGTCTTAGTCCTATCTTTACTTTGTGCGATTAAGATAGCAACGTCTCTGTTTGTTTGTGCAATAGATGCTTGATTTGCACGTTGTGCGTCTTCTAAATCGTCCAATGCTTGAACTAAATTGTAACCCTCTGCGGCCGCTTCGCCTATCTTAGAACCTAAACCGCCAAAAGCATTTGAAAAGGAATCAAATAAACCCCCGCCAGAACTTACCAAATCAAAAAAGTTTTTAACCGATGACGCAATCGTTGTGATTGTCGCACTTAGTCCCTCAAATACTCCGCTTATTGCGTTTGTTACTGGCTCTAATTTTAAGAATGATTGAATCAATGGCGTAACTGCCATCAAAATTAAGCTAAATGGGTTTCCTGCGGCTAATGCTTTGAATCCATTGCCCACTCCAGTTAATCCATTTTGCAATGCAGGAAATTGACCAATCAATCCTTTAAATGAATCTGAATAGTTACCGACATTTCTGCGGTTGTCTCCAATTGCAGATTCCTGCGCCTTTAAAGTATCTGTTAAACTCTTTAGCCTATCGGTCTGCTCTTTGGTTGGCTTTTGGATTCTAACATATTCCGCATTCAATTCCTTTAGCAACTCTCTATTTTGTTTTATTGAGTTGTTATTAAAATTGGTTGTGTCTGTGTTTGCTTTTTCGGCATTCGATAAATCGCCAATAGATTTTTCGTTCAACTTGTATTGACCCTCTAATGCTTTTAACTGGGCATTATTATCCCTAAAAGCCTTTTGATTCTCTTTGGTTGAAACGTCTAACTTTGATTGCTCCTCTCGCAAGTCAGAAATTCTTTTTTTAATCTCTTCTTGGTTTTTCTGGAGTTCGCCGAATTGAATATCGACATTGTAAACTATTGACTTTTCGTCTGCCATTTCCTTTGTTTAAATGGCGGCCAGTTTCCCGACCGCCGTTAAATTACTCTTTTTCCAATTTTAATTCAGCAATAACAATGTCAGAAACATAACTATTGTCTGTCCCCCAGTTTGCAAATTGCTCTTCTGTCAATGCAATGTTTCCCTCTGCTAATTGTTTGCCATCCGCATCGCACAACTTGTAATAAGTTGAGCAAGTTGTTGCGTTGGTCTGGAATGGTAAAACTAAAACATCAATTTGTGTAATAGTTCCTAAAATTCCGATACTACTTGGTTTTAACTGAATCATCTTTTACCTCTTTTGAATTTAAAATTTCTTTTAGTTTAAATAATGCTTGTTGAATTGTTGCTGATTCATCTAAATTAAAACATCCTTTTTGATTTGCAATGTTTAGTCCTTGACTAACAATGCCATATATTTCCTCATTGTTCATATTTCAAAGATAGTAATTACATATTTGAATGTGAAACTTTTCGCCATCCACTTCCATCATAAAAACATAAAGTTGCTAAAGTTGTGTTGAATATAGTCATTCCCGCCGTTGGTGTTAAAGCGTTTATTTGTGTTGTTGTAAGGTTTCCAAATCTAACAGAATTGATAAAAGTTGCTGCGTTATTATTAGCAATAAAAAAGGGTAAAGTTGATGTGGTTAAATTATAAATTCCAAATCCATTTCCTAATCCGCCATCCCCATTAAAAACATAAAACCCATTCCCATATCCGCTAATCGCTTCCAAAGTTAAAGAGTTTTGCGTACTACCACCTTTAAATGTTACCGCTCCCGCTTGTGAAATTCTTAATCTTTCAGTATTATTAGTATAAAACATTAATGCCCCTTGTGTTGCTGCACCACCTTCATATCCTCTTATTTCTATTTTAGAAGCAGAAGCCGTAGTTATTGCGTAACCACCTCTTAAAGTTAAGTTTCCGTAATCACTTGTAGCACTTGAACCTAAAATATCAGCACCTGCTGCAACTATTGTACCCGTAGCAGTAAAGTTTCCACTTACCCTTGCAGTACCATTTACATCTAACTTAAAGCCTGCATCTGTGGTTGTGCCTAAAAGAAGATTTCCGCTTGTATTTAAAAGCATTTGAACATTAGCACTACCACTTGCAAAAAATATAGAACC
>Ga0209191_1001103_pt1 | contig 18348 bp, 16 predicted proteins | sample S_130626_EF_Meta_FD_187320 | JGI IMG/M metagenome (GOLD analysis project Ga0209191, IMG submission 187320) | Freshwater microbial communities from Lake Simoncouche, Canada to study carbon cycling - S_130626_EF_MetaG (SPAdes) (version 2) | ecosystem: Environmental > Aquatic > Freshwater > Lake ...
GAAGGTTTTGCTAACAACATCCATGCGGCTTTTTGCAGCATAACGTCTATCAAAGCTGAGAGCAGAATCGAGAGAGTAAGTTGCAATCTTCATTTCTGAAGCGGTTGGCAAGACTTGGTTTTGTGGAAGACCACCAGCAACTGATTGGCTGTAGACAGTGATATAATCTTCATCGGAGATATCGTAATAAAGATCAAGCGGAATGCTTGGATTATCATCGGCATTGAATTGAAGAGTAGTGAAGAGATTGCTAAGACTTGGAGCATTGTTAATAACTTCAGCTAACACTGGACCGATAAATTCGGCCAATGCAACTTGAGCTTCATAAGCAACTGCACGATTCTTAGATGCCATAGCTTTGATAAGCTCGACCTGTTCAGGAGTTCTTTTTAAAGTAATTTTCATGAATTATATTTTATTAAATGTTAAAATTAGAGTCCAAGAGCGATGACAGCAAATGTGCCAGCAAATTGGTCTGTGGTTGTATTTGACGAACGCGATCCAGTTCCGACAACAAGGCCAACGCGAGCGACATCATTGATAGCGCAACCTGTAACAGTTCCACTGACACCAGAAGCAAGCTTAACGCCACTGCCGATTCCTAACGAACCATTGAATGCGCCAGAAGTAAGTGTGAAAACACCTCTAGTTGCAACTGGAACTGATTGGCCAGGAAGAACACACATAAGCTCTTCAGCCTTTTGTGGGTAATAGAGAAGCTTTTCTCCGTTTTCGTCCGTTTGGGCGGTTTGACGAAGAGTGATACCAAGAAGTCCATCACCACTAGTGGCTGGCTTAATCTTCAAGGAAACGCTTGGATATTGATTAGCTCCAACGAATGGATAATCAGTCTTGCCAAGATATGAATCAGTAGCATAAGTGATTGGGTCTAAGTTGAAGTCTCCCACGGCTGTGGTAACGAACACACCAGCGTCACCGTAAGATGATACTGTTGTCGATGAATTGACATATGCGCTTTGAAGAGCGAACATGTTGATGACATCATTGTCATCATACTGTCTGAATGGTAAAATACGAAGTGCCATAATTTTATTGTTTTATTGAGATTTAAGAGATTGTGATATTTTCGCGCTTAAATGCTCCTGAAAACTTTTCACGGAGCGATTGAGTTTCGCGGGAAGATTGTTCGTTTGAAGAGGAAATTCCAGCTTCTGAAGATTCGACATTATCAAGGATTTCTTCAGTAGAGAGAGTTTCTTCTTCCTTTTCGTCTGCCTCCTTTGTCGAAGCGACTGAGATTTTTTGAATTCTTTTTTCAACTTCAGCATTAATGCGAGCTTGAATTTCAGCTTCAAAAGCGATTTTAGTTTCCTTGTCTTTGGATTTCCATAAAATGGATAATTTATTTTGGAATGAAGCGAAAGCCTCTTCTGTTAATTCAAGGGTTTTAAGTTCTGACGCAAGAAACTCACGATCAGAATCGTCAAGAGCATATTTTTGATCAATGATATCCATGCGCTCATTGAATGATGCGATGATTTCTTGAGCTTTTTGATTGGCTTCAAAAGATTGAATCTTTTCTTGAGCTTCAGCTAATTGTGATTTCATAGAATCAATAGATTCCTTAAGTTCGACACGCTCTTTTGCAATAGCTTCCTTTTCTGATTTAGCTAATTCAATATCATTACGATATTGCTCATCCTTTTGCTTAATCGCTTCTGCAAAGGTGCTTGTCATAGAGGCTACCGCTTCTTCTGAAAATTTCTTTTCAATAAGGAGAGTCTTCAATTCGGAAATAACGTTTTCTAATTCCATGATAATTTTCTTTTTATTTGTTACATCAATAATTTGACTTTGTGAAACTTTTTTTAATGTTTTATCTCTTTTATCTACTATTATAGTAGTTGGAGCTTCTTCATCTTTCATATAAATACCTTTTACATTGGCAGCAGGACTTGTAGTAAAACCAATGCCTAATGGATAAATCTGTCCTTTAATTAATCTATATACACTGACTCCCTCTTTAGTTTTGCCGCTGCCACCATATACTTTTAGAAATGGCTTGAGAGCTTCAACTTCTTTTGGGTCTGAAATTACCTTGGCTTCACTTAAATTTGAACTTCCCAAAGCTATATCATATTCAGTAAATCCAACTTCCCAGCTAGTAGATATCTGTTGATAATAAGCATCTTTTGGATCGGCAGATCTTTCGATTAAACTTACAAAATCTTTATTAGCCGAACGATATACAACCGCTCCTAGAGCAATATTAAATGGCGCTGTTTGATTTTTTAAATCTTTTGGATTTATAATTTCACTAGTTAAATAATCGCTAAATCCTGCGCTTGCAATATGGCCAACAATTTTTTCTTTATTATGTTCAATATTAGTCGGCTTATGTAAGAAGTTTTTAGTAAATGCTAGCGCAGTTTCAGTATCCATTCCATCGCCGTTTTTATTAAACATATTAACAACTGCGGCATTAAATGATACGCCAATCAAATCAATATTTTGTTTATAATCTATACCTTCAGGAATTAAAGATTCCAAATTATTCAATGACGCTACTGAGATAAACGAATCTTCGTTAATCTCACATGCGCTTATGGGAGCTTCAAAAGTTGTAGTATATTTATAATCCATGCTTAATTACTTTTTGCAATCCGCACAGGTATTCATCATGTCTTTCTTGCCAAGTGTTTTTCCGCATGTTGAGCATGTAGGAACTTTATCGTCTTTAGAAAGAGTTTTTGTTTTTTGACCAGAAGCTTTGGCGTCCTCAGTGTTTGGAGCTTCTTTGCCCATTTTTTTCAAAATAGCTTTTTGTAATGCAGGTGGCAACTTCTTTTGCGCGGGAGTAAGACCACCAGTTGAACATTCTTCATTCAACATGTTTTGGACTTGACCATAATGATTAGCGCATGTATTCATTGTTTGTGTTTTGTCCATACCTGCGGTATTAACAAACATATGATCTTCCATTGCACAGCAACTCATATATGATTTATATACTCCTGCTTCTTTCTTATCCATTGCAGATAAGGATACTTCTGTTTCTCCATTACATGTAGAGATGGTTTTCTTTAACGGTAATTTGATTTCGTTTGGGTCAATTTGCATTTGATTTGCTATGGTATAAGATTGCTGATGAATAAGTATCTAATTGATGTTCACTGGAGATATTTAAAATATCATCCATTATGCCCAACGATTCAATATTTTCGAAATTATTTACACAAGAAATCAATTGTTCGTTCCAATTTTCTAAATTAGCAGAACATACTACTGCTTCACATAGCTTATCTAACATTTGTTCTTGTAACTTATTGAATTTTTTAATATTTAATGAATCCTTTAATGCTTCTTTTGCAGAAGATCTAACTTTTTCAATTTCATAAACAATGTTTTGAATTCCCTTTCTGGAATAAGACGCTTTCGCAACAGGTATGCCAGTAGTTCCTAGTGGGCGACCAGCCACCTTTGCTGTTTTATTAATGGCTGGAGCGGAAACACCAACGCCTCCACCTTTTGGTAATTTAGGAGCAGGTGCTGGGATAACTGGAACTCCTCCGACAATGGGATTGTAATAGCCCTTCTTTCTTTCTTCGATGTAAGTCTCTTGAGCTGGTGTTAATTCTTCAGCTAATGGGAACTTACCATTATGGAACATTTCAAGACCTTGTTGTGGGGTTAATACGCCCAATTCAATCAATCTGGTCGCTGCTCTCATTAATTGAGTTTCATCTCTCATATCGAGATCTTTGAATGTGGCTGTTGGATACGACCTAAAGCCTAAATCAATAGAAATTCTTTTAATTTCTTTCTGTAAGAAGTCATTCAAGAAAGCATATCTTGATTCCTTGAGTCTATCAGTAAAGATTTGAGCTTTTACTTCTGTTGCGCTGTATTTTTCTTCGCCAACAACAATATTTTGAAGACCTTGTTTGATATCTTCATTTAAAATTGCATATTTTTCTTTTCCTAATACCTTGTTAAGATCTGGAATAACAAAATCCGCTTTAGTTGTATAATCTGAGATAAGAACTCTGCCGACGCTTTCGTTTTTAAACAGAGTTTGCATTGCATTTAGATTTTGCGGATTAATTCCGCCCTTATCTGGCTCTGCGCCCATAGTAATCAATAGAACAACATTTTCCACAGTTCTTGTGATTGCTTGATCCATTTTTTTAAGCTCAAGCTTTGCATTGATGTCCTCTAGGACTGGATATCCAAATGGAATAGCAAATGGTTCGTAATCTTGCTTTTTATAAAACGAATAAGAAAGTTTTTTTGGGTCAATTTTAATTTTTAATCCATCTTTATAATAAGTTCCCTTCTTAATGGCTTCTTGAACATCTTTGTCTAGACCATTAAAGATGTCTTTGTCTTCTTCAGTTACTGGATTTTGCAATCTAGCCATCTCATACTCTGAAAGAATTTTTTCAAATGCTCCGACTGCGAAAGTAGAAGTTCTTTTGGCGACAACATCAAAAGGATTTAATAAAATATACCTTACTGGTATTTGATTAATAATTTTACTTTCTGGAGTTCCAGAAGAAGCTAATTTCATAAAATCATTAATAGTGAACTTACCATCGACACGATATAAGAAGACGTTTCCGCTTCTATAGTATTCTCTAAAGTATTGATCTTTTAAATTCCAAATATTAATTTTCTTAAACCAATCTTCAAAAAATTCTCTGCTTTTTGCTGTGCCACCTTCTAAGAAAATATCTGTATTTGCAAATTCAGACATAATATCAATAGCATTTCTAAAAACAGCTACATTTGCATATGCTTTTTGGCAAAGTTCAATTGCATCTCTAACATGAACTCCATCTGAGGCATAATGGTATGGGAGCATACCCTTTCTAATGCTGCTAAAACGGTCTATTTTTTCCGATACGGCTGCTCTATTAATGCGAGTTTTGGTTTGCATTCCTGATGATTCAGATCTTGAAGCAGCCCTTGATTCAAAATTAAATGAAGCATCTGAAACATAAAAAGGATCTCCACACAATTCTGGAGAAAATGCTTGAGATTCTTGCATGATAGGCGTATTGTCGATATTGTTAAACTTATCCCAATACTCAGATTTTTTATTATAATTCCTCTTTGCCATAACTTATAATAAGTTACACTTTAAAGTATTAAAGTTGACTTTGAACTTTAAATAAGAATTGGAACAAATGTGCTTTGAATGTTTTGCGCCTTTTGATTTATCATGTCAAAATATACAGGGGTCATCCAATTTGCTAATACTAAGGCGGAATAAGAATCTTTTCTTGCTTTATCGGCCCCTCTTTGTTTTTTAAGATTGTGCGGCAAGTCAAAACTCTGAGTTCCTTGGGCTGTAGTAGTAACTTGCACCAAAGCACATTCCACTTTAATCAAATCAATCATATCTTTTTGATGCTCAACGAAATCAATCATTTTTGCGCCATCTGGTTGATTATCTTCAAAAGACCTTGCGAATTTTAAATCTTTAATCGGAATTGTAGCATGTCTTTGTTTATGATAATCATCATTCATTGCAGAACTAGCAAAAAGAATATTTCTGTGATCAAAAGCTGATTGTAGGGATTCGTTTGCATATCTAATCCACTGAGAACTTGGCTTTCTTAAATAAACAATCTTTTTGGTTTGTAGGTTGTATTGATTTCTTGCATCTCTAAGACTATTTTCGTATTCTTGAAGATCGTCAAAATTCGCATCAATAGTATCTAATTTGATACCAGCTTGTTTAAAAATTTCACTCTCATTACAGGAATTCATAAATTGAACTCCTCCGTTATAGTCCATTATAATTGAAACAATATTAAAATTATTTAATAAATAAGCAAAATATATAATATGACTCTTAAGATTAGTCCCAGACATAGCGTAACTATGCACTACGATGCCCTTGGGCTTGTCTTTGTCTCTTTTGATGAGTAACATAGCGAAATCATCAGAACCTTCGCTCTCAGACCAAGATGGGTCAATCGCTAGAATATATTCATCTTCTGGTTCACCAATCACTTCCACACATTGACCTTCTCCATCTGGAATTGTGCAAGCCATCATCTTGCTAACTTTAAAATAACCAGAGCTATCATCAGTGAATACTGCGCCGAACTCTCGATCAAACTGAGATTCACTCATTGTCGCTTTTGCTTGGTTAATTAAGTTTTGATCATATAATTGATCAGGCGCACAATCATAGCTAAAGTGCATGATGGTTCTATGAGCGCCATCTTGAGTATTTTCATTAAGGATAAGGGACTCGTATTGAGAGTATATCTTAAATAGATGTTCAAATCTATAAGATGCAGAAGATAAACCAATAATTTTGTTATTGGGCCATTGTTTTCTATCATCTTCGGTCATTTCCCCCATTTCAATGAGCTTAGTTTCTAAATCAAATATTTCTTGTCGTTCTGTAGGATTTTCCACGACAGAAAGGAATGGCATAATAACCTCATTCAAAACTTTTTCAGGCATAAGAAGAAGCTCATCAATGATCATTCGTTGAAAACGAAATCCACGAAGTTTTTCGCCATCGCCAAGTGGAAGAGCTGTTATTCTGCTTCTTCCAATTTCCATTGTCCATTGATCATTGCTTTTTGATACTCTAGTTATAGCTTGTGCCAATAATTCTGCTTTTGGGCTAAGAGAAATCTCTTCAATTTTATTGAAAATCATTTTTGCTTGACGGAAAGACTTGCTGATGATACCGATATGCACTCCTTGATGCAGAATAGCATCTAGAATCGCGTAGACGGCAGTTGAGAAGGACTTGCTCATGCCTCGGCTGTTATGATGGACAAAGCCATTGCCAACGTAGCATTCCTCATTTTCTACTGTTATATCTATGGATACTGTTTCGCATTCCTCTATAGATTTTATTTTAGAAAATATTACTTTTTCATTTTTGATATTTTTTATGATCTCTTCTGTTTTGTTAGATAGATTTTTTAGAGAATCAAAATTATTTTGTGAAAAGCTTTTCCCCCATGAGCCTCGTTTGCCAGTTAGCTTTTCTCTTGATCCATCTTTTTTTAAAATTGTAGAAAAATTTGGAATAAGATTATTCTGATAATTTCTAGTAAATGATCTAGCTATTATTTTTTTCAAGTTTTCTTTTTTATGAGATATTACAAAATCAATAGAGTCCTGAAATTCTTTTAAAGATGAATAATCATTAGATATAATTAAATCATAATATGGAACTCCTTTGTGTTCTCCAGATTTTCTTAGATTAGAAGATATCCCCATATTATTAAAGATCATTTTTACTTGTCTTAATAATTGAAGAGATGTATTCTTCAATCCGACTTTACTTGAAGTATTTAAAAAACATGCATATCCATCTGCATCAAAAAGACCACCAATAAGAGCGCAAAGATCTTCTCTTGGGCATTGCAATAGATCATCACATATGATTTTATCTTTTGATTTTAAAGATTTATCCCAACCAAAACTCTCTAACCATTTTACTAATTTTCTATCGTATAAAGAGTATTCATAAAAATAAAGATTTCCAGTTCTTTGTCTTGTATAAGTTTTTAAATCGTTATCTTTAATAAAATTCTGTATTGTTTCTTGAACTTCATAATTTTCTGAGCAATAATGAACTCCATCTTGATTGACCCATCCATCTCCCAATACATATCCCAATAAATAAAATAAATACGGAGAACCTTTGATATTAGAGTCTTTTATTATATCCTTATTTCCCCAAATCTCCGTAGACATTTTAATGGGTATAATATCTCCAATCAATAATTCTTGAATTTCTTTAAAAATAAACTCTCCATCACAATAGCATAAAGTTTTATGTCCTATTTTTGATTTAAAGGAATCGCCAGATTGTAGGCAAATATCCAAACCCTTAGATGGGGCATTTGTTTTTTTATTTGAAACGCCATTAATACTATTTCTAGATCTTACATGATCTCCGATCTCAATATTTTTAATTTTTTTAAATCCCTCAGAAGATAAAACGTATTCGTTTTGATCTAAACACCAGATTCCCAAAAAGTAGTCTGTTTCCATCATAGCCTTAATAGACATATGCTGGAATGGGAATAATTTAACGCCAGTTAATAGTTCAGAAGCAAATGATGGATTCTCTCTAAGGAATTTATAAAACAAAATCTTTGCTTCTTGCTCTTCGATATAACCTTCTGCATCCATCAACTCTTGATTGATGTTTGGAAATGTTTTTCTTCTTTTTTGTATACCTGTTTCCCAAGCCATATTATTTAATTCTTTTTGACCAAAAATATTGTATGTCTGTCTTCCATAAAGACCTGCCTAATACTAATAATTTTGGAGTTAATTCTACACTAAGCTCTCTTGAGCCACTAAAAACAAATTGGCAGCAATCATCATAGTTTCTTTGTAAGTCCCTCATACTATGAAAAACATAATTAAGGTTAAATTTATTATAGCTTTGTTTATTGTATTCAGCCATAGCATGAAGTGGGGCTTCTATAACAATGAATAGATAGCATCCTAAGCTTCTGCAACGATCTAACTCTTTTGCAAATCGAACATATGAATTTGTAACAGTAGCGCAAAAATCGGCAAAAGATTTTCTGTCAACATGAGTATAATTATATAAATCGCCACCAACAGCATAATCACCTATGTCTAATTTCATAATCTTAGACTTTTTAAACTTTAATGGTTGTTGTTCTCTAGTATCTACAAGAATATCAACATTTGAATAATCATTCCAGAACTCTTTTGGCAATTTTTGACCAAACATAGGTTCAACTAAACAATTTTTACAAGCATCAGTATAACTGCCAAAATATTTTTTATAAATATCAATTTCAGGAAATCCATAAGTAGAAAGTTCAATAGAACTTAAACCAGACTTTAAATTCTTTGATTTGATTTTCTTATTTAATATTTCTCCTATATAATTTTTCACAGCATCAAATGGCGCATTATCGCACCACTCCATTAATTGATGTGGTTGAGAAAAATCTTTTTCAAAATAATCATCATAGTTCTTAAATGGCAACAATTCGCCAGTTAATTTGTTTTTGCGTTGAAAGTGTTTGACATAATAATCTCCCAATAGCATATCATGTTTTTTAACATGTGCATGAAGGCTTTTTAAAGCATCGAAGGATGCTTCACACTCTTTACAGTTAAATGACATCGTCCATATTTACGCCCAAAATTCTTGCCTTCCATTCCGCCATCCCTTCAAGTCGATGAGCCTCTTCTTTTACTAACGCTTTTTGCATTTCGGCAATACGAACCATATTCTTGCGCTCGTCTTGCTCTTGGAATAATTGAACTATTGATAAAATTGAAGCATTTTCCTTGTTTTTGCTTTTCATTCTTTCTGCGCGATCACCTTGCAGTTTTTTAGTTAAATTTTCGATTCTAGTTTCGCACTGATGATATTCACTGCTTTTTGACTTAATGATTTCTGACAATCTATTAGTCATATCACTTTGATCATTAGCTTCATCAAATAATTCATTGAGTTTATTCAAGTGTTTACTAACGACTTCAAGATTGATGATTTCTTTACAAACATTAAGGTAAAGATTAATTTCATCAGCAGTAAGGTCAGGCTTATCCCATGTTAAACGAATAAATTCTTGCTCAAATAGATCTCTATCATCTTTAGATAGATAATTATTCATTACGCGAACAAAACGTGAGTTTGCGAGATTAATTCCAAGCTTTTCTACTCTAACTCTAAACTGCCTATTTAGCTTATCTTCTTCTAGATCCGAACCAGTAGCGTCATTAATCTTTTTAACAATTCTTGCAGGTGATTTTGCAGGAATATAACTATTCAATAACCCAACATCTTGTGATGGAACAATATCAGGGTTAATTTCTCTTAAGATATCTAAAACTGCGCGTTGCTCCAAGCTTAAAGGCTTAATCTCCTTGTCTGGAAACAATAATTCTGCAATTCTTAATGAAGAAAGGCCAGATTTAGCTTGATTCACAATAAACTGCTTCTCTTGATCAGTGAATTCAATGCCTTCTTTTTTTTCTTTCTTAGTTGTGCCAAAAGAAATTTCATTCTCTATCAAAAACTTTCTGACGAGCCTTCCTTCTTTGGCGCGACCATCTAACGATTCATTATTAAAGCATTTTTGGGTCAATTCTATTAAAGAATTAATCTTTGTGCCATTTTCTTTAAGAAATAATTGTTGTTCTTCAGTAAGTTTCATTTATGATTATGTCAAAGTTTTTTATGATATCTTCGGCTTTCTTTTGAAAAATAGATTTAAGATTTTTTACTTGCCTATATCCCGCTTTTCTTTTCTTTTCATTGGTTTTATAACCCATGAAAGATGCTACCTCCTCTTCTGTGCAATTTTCAAAAAACATCATATAATAAGCTCGATAGTGGGTTTCACTTAATTGAGACTGCATATGCTCATTTAGTTTATTAACAGAAAGCTCGTATGAAAAACTATCATCTACTTTTGAGCTAATCTCATTCGTATGATTCTCAACTGATAATGTTATTTTTAAATCTAAACCTGTTTTTTTAAACCCAGACCATTTATCATATAGTTTACATTGATTATCTTGAATTTTACTGCTTGTCGCAGAACAGGTATTTTCTCCCGTATTGAATTCACAATTTACGCAAGGACGAACATAATTGCCATAATGATTTCTGATCAAATTTCTAATTTGATTCGATATAATGCGGCCAATCCAAGGCTCAAGAGGCCGTTCTTGATCCCACATATGCCATTTTTTATGGATATGAATTTTAATAATTTGTGATACATCTTCGAAATCAAACCAATTAATAGCGTTGAGCTGCCATTTACTTCTTTGTTTATTAATCGCCTCATTAATAATGCTTGAATTTTCTTCAAACGTTTGATTATTTTTTTTCATCAATGAAATCATTCACAGATCTTCTGCGAGTTTGTTTGAAAGAGTTTTCAGTGTTTTGCCCGAATAAACTTCCAAGATTGAAAGAATAATTTCCGCCGTCAGCCTCAATATCTACAGCAAGTTTTCTAATGTTTGGAACACTAGCTACACTTGTTTCGTCCTCATCAAGATCTTCGATATCTTCAATATCTTCAGATAATCGAGATGGAGATATTTTTTTCGCAATAGCAATGGTTCCTAAACTACTTCCACATTTTGTGCAAAAATTTGGTTTAGCTAGATTATATTGCAACTTATTGCCACAACTAGAGCAAAAAATATGATTCATATATATACATTAAGTATATATAATAAACCATACTTTTTCAATAATAAGGACAAAAAATATCTTCTAAATTTAGCTTTTCGCAGCTTGAGCGTAAGATGTTTTTAGTGTCACATGTAATTACACAATTATTATTGTTCTAGCTTTTTAATAATGAATTTTAATATTTGGGTCTAGATCCCTTAATCATATGAGATGATGCGCCCTTCAAGATTTTTCTTTTATGACATTTTCTATAAAGTTGTATATTATTTTTTACAAAATCCGAATAATAAAGAATTTTTTTGCACATAGAAATAATCTCTTCATTTGAATGTGGTTTAATTTCTCTAATATCATCTAACATATCCATTCTATTTATTTTTCTCAAAAAATTATAAGAGCTTATGTATTTTTTTTGAAAATCTGCTATGTTTGAACATGAATTTATTTCTTTTTTAATAGTTTCCAAGTCTGAAAATTTTTCATTAATTTTTAATGCCTCACTGCAATCTATTGATAATATTTCGCTCTCCACAAAGAAATTGTTCGTTGCCATATTAATAATTGGCAAAAAATTAATTAGTTGCGATTTAATATCCTGTTCGTATTTTCTACTATTCTCTATTAAAGTGATAAGGGTTATGTTGAGATCATCACATTTTCTACTTTTGATAAAGTCTCTTTTTTTCGCTTCCTCTTTTTCATGCCAACCTTTTCCGTTGTACTCTATTGCTAATTTATATTCTTCAAAATATAAATCAAGCTCATAAGGTTTTATAATTTTTCTTGTATTATATAAACATGACTTTTTGAGTAGACCCTCCATTATAACTTTACATATTAATTGAGGCATAGAATAAGAGCCTTTAAGCATATGACCGCAAATAGAATCTAAAAATTGCTTTCCCCTTTTTCTAGAACAAGAGTAGGCTGAACTATCATTTTTTTGAAACTCCGCTCTGGTTTTATAAAGCAATGCTATCTCTTTGAGAGATTCTTCCGTATGTCTTCTTCCTATTGTGTAACCCATGCTAATTATTACACAAATAGGATACTTTTTTGAAAATTTAAAAAAAATTAATTCTTTTCTTTCTTAAATTTGGAAACAACGAACTTGCAGAGTTCGCTTCTAACGATGTCCTCTTCTTCAAATTTGAAAGTCATAATGCCCATTTGCTTAGAATCGGCATCGTCAAACATGTTCGCAACTTTTGCAAAACCAGAGTCTTTTATGTCGCACTGATCTGAATCGCCGCAAATAATAAGTTTAGTATTATCTCCCACGCGACTCATTATCAGTTTATAATCATCGTAGTTTAAATTTTGAGCTTCATCAATGCAAACGAACATGTTTTTCCATGACGCTCCCCTTATATAATTAATAGGGAGAGCCTCAAGTTTACCTGATGTTAGAATTTTAGGAATATCTATAGACTCAACCAGTTCTTCGACTTTTGCGTCTAATACATGTCTCCATATTTGCATTTTTTCCTCTAAAGAACCTTTTAAGAATCCCAAACCTTTACTGTTGCTTTCCACGACAGATCTCATATAGAGCATTTTATTTGCTGATTGATCTTTAATCATTGTCAATCCACAGTATACAGCCAACAAGCTTTTTCCTGTACCAGCAACAGAATCAATAAATATCACTTTAATTTTTGGATCTAATATTTTATCTATTAAATTTTTCTGCTTGTCGGTGAAACGATAATCTCTTTTTTTGAATTTAAAATCTAATTTTATTTTATCATCCGATAAGGCTGACATAATATCTATAGCATCGAACTCTTTCCTTTTGGGTTTAGCAGACTTTTTAATTGCCATGTTATGATAATTACACCTGTATTCTTGAAAATTAAACAACAATTTCTTTAATAGAAACTTGAGTTGTTAAAGTCTCACTTTCTTGAATATTTGTCTGTTGAGAGAAAATGTTTGCCCCAGATTTCATTGCAATTATTGCCCCAATAGTGTTTTGGGCATTTTGTAATGTCAAATTTAAATCTGATGAAAGTTTTGATCCAGAAAAATTTATAAATGATGTCAAATCAGTAGAAGAAATATCCATTTGCTTCTCTACGCTATCTAATATAAAATTACTAGCATTTGTTTGGCTCAAATTATAAATTGGCGATCTTCCGCAATTAACAGAGTATCTAATTGAATTTTGAATATTACTAATAAATCCTGTTGTCGAGGAAATTGAACATGTGTTTCCATTGATCATTGTATTTGCAAATCCATTTGTTGAATCAATAGATGGAGAAATAATGCCTAATGGAACATTAATCGAAGATGCGCTTCTAGTGCCAGCAATACCTGATGTTGGAATATAATAGGTAGAATAACCCAAAGGTTCTAATTGTCCACCATATACATATATGGCATCACCAGAAGTTTCTACTTGAATTCCTACTTGTTGTGAAGCAGTAGTTGCTGGGAAGGAGTATCTTGTCCAATCTGTATTTAATGAAGGGCTAATGGTTGTCCAATTAATTCCGCTGTTTAGAGTGTATTTAATATTCCCAACGCCAACATATCTTTTTAAATGAATAGAGAAAGTTCTTAGCGAATCTGGAGTTATTTTATTTTTATAAACAAAATTAGCACTTGTAGCTACATCCGCCGATATTCTTGTAAACTGTAAATATTTAGTAGCATCTAAATTATTCAATCCGTAATTGATGTATCTATTATTCTCCCATTGTATTCCTATGCTTGCATTTGGATTAAAAGTCGCAGAAGGAGTAATGGTATTGTATCTTATTTGAATTAACCCACTAGTAAAAAACAAATGTATTTGATATGTTTGGGGCTGAGATCCATTTGACGCATTTACTGCGCTGTATTCAATGATGAATCTATCGCTTTCTTGTTTATACCAAATTTTTCCCCCACTAGCGGACATATCTCTCCAATAAGCAGCGATAAATTTTTTGGTGGTAGTTGTAATGGGAAAGTCTTGGTTTTGATAATCAGCATATCCTTGATCGGCGGAATCAAAAGAAACTATTCCATTATTGCTTATAAATACTTTTGGATAAAAAGTATCGCCCATTGGGAAAGTTTTCCCACCAGTAAAAGCTATACCAGTTGATAAATCATTATTAGTTTGTAGAACTGACAACCATGTCCCTGCGCCAGTTATACTGGACCATGCAGTAGTTTGCGAATTATCTGAAGAATATGAAACATAATTAACTGTTGTATCTTGGCCCGAAATTAAAGTTGCTTTATATCCGCCCATAGGATCAGGTTGATTTCCTATAGGTGGTCCTAAATTCGTATAGATATAATTACCGCCAGTTAATGATTCACTATATAATAAATCATTCCTAGAAGCTGGGATATTGACTGTTATATACTGATTTTTGTTTGAATTTAATTCTGGGGCATAATTTACAATATAACTAGCATTTAAACTAATAGGCTTAAATGGCTCGACGCCAATATCATAATTGTTTAAATAACAACCACTATAAATATTATTGCCAAATCTTATACTGTAAGAACCTGTTCCAGAAGAACCTAAAATAGTATTTAATGCCCCAGAAGTTTCGGTATTAACATAAGAATTAAAAGAAATCTTTGCTTGTAAAGCCGCGCCATTAGTGAATTGATGATTTTGATCTATATCAACGCCCAATAATCTTAATGCGTCATTTTGCGCCTGATAATCAACAGATATGTTTTGGGCGGGGATATAATCATATGCTTTGCCAAGTGTCAATTTTTCATATGGATAAACATAACCAGTAGTAATATCAACTGCACCCGCATTTAAAACACCAGTAAGCGAAGCAGATCCTGATGTTGAATTTTTAGCAAAGGTATTCCCCTGATCTCCAGTAAAATATAAAGAATAACCTGTTGGATTATTAATAGCATTTAAAATACCATCTGCCGATATTCCAAACCCAGAGCATACTACACCTGCATAAACGGATGTTGAATAGTTCCAACCAGAAGTGAAACCAGTTCCATAAGCATTAAAAATACGACCGACTGGTACACCTGAGTCAGTTATCTCGCAATAATCTAAACTATATGTATCATTACTGCCTGACCATCTTAACGCTAAATAGTATTGACCTTGATTAAAATTAACATAATCAATAATATTATTAACTGCATCATAATTATAAAAATATAATGGCGGCAAATCCATAAGATCTCCCAAAGGAGTGAAAAAACAAGGATCAGCAACCCTAGTTCCATCCAAGTTATAAAAAACCAAAGATCTAAATTTGGGCAAAATTATTTGAGCATTTGGCGCGGTATAATTTATTTTTGGGGCAAAGAGTTGTTCATAATTCGAAGCGTTACCAGAAACCCTGTCAAACTGACTATTCAAATACTGTATAGAAGTGTTTTGGGCAGTGGATTTATTTATCATGTATAATGAATTATCTGCTCCAGCTGGGTCATAGATATTGGCGAAAGATTGTGTATTTTCATTATCTTCTTTTCTAATATATACTGGGAGGTTGCTGTAATTCATTTTTTCCTTTTTCCTTTTTCCTTTTATTTACACTTTTTTTGTTTTTATTTTTTTTCCTTTTTTCAAAATACGGTCCCGTATTTTTTTTACTTTACGTTTAGAGCTTTTGTAAATAAATGGGTGAGAAAGTGAGAAAACTGTCCCCCCTCCGCTTCTGTCGGATTGACGCGCCGAAATTTTCGAGAAATGGGGGGGGATGGCTGGGCATGTAAAGCAGCAAATAAAGTTTTTTTTTAATGCGGAAAGTTCTTGTCGAATCGCGGGTTTTCTCTTATTCTTTCGCCATGTCAAACGACTCCACCAACCATCAGTTCGCAATCTACAACGGGCAAGAAGTCTACATCCTTGAACAATTCGACACCCTCGCTTGGGTGTCTTTCGAAGATGGACAAGAGAAAGAGGTGTCAATGTTCGACCTAGAATTGATCTGAAACAAAAGAAGAAAACTCTTGCGGTTCCATCCCGCATTTACTACTCTTTCGCCATGTCCAACACCTCCACAAAGTCAGCGATCAAAGCTCTGCACGAAGAGCAAAACTACACGAACTACCTCTTGCGTGAAATGCCTTGGGATGACAAGGCGTTTGAAATCAACGCCGAAAAGATCCGCTCTCTCAAGAAAGCCGTCTTGGAAATTGACCCTTCCGCTGTCGAATTCTTCTGAAACAAATGAAAAAAACTCTTGAGGTTCGACCCCTCATCAACTACTCTTTCGCCATGTCCAACCTCCACATCAAATCAGCCAACATCGTCGTGAGCCATAGCCCCAAGGGGAAAGCATTTTACACCTTGGAACTTTTTCGAGGCGGTCAGCTTGTCGGCACTCACGAATGCAAGACAATTGACCAAGCAAGGAACAAGGAAAAAGGCTTCCTTTCTAAGCCATAAATAGATAAAAAAAACCTTGCGGTTCAATCCCGCATCAACTACACTACGCACATGTCCAACAACACACGCCCCACCTTGGAAGATATTCGGATATTCCACTTAGAAAACCTTCTCGATGCCTATCGCGAAGATGTCAACACTCGCGAGCGCGAGCGCGAGCGCGATTTTTTCGAATCGCAAGAGCAAGAGCAAGATGAAAAGGAGAATGAAACCAAGGGATTCGAGAAGAATCGTCAATCGTTCACTACTCCAGATGGACGCCGCATCAACTACACTACATACGTTACCCCAAGGAATCGCGAGTGGTTTACTACTCCAGATGGACGTGACGTCTCTTGAAATAAACTAAAAAAACTTGCGGTTCAATCCCGCATCAACTACACTACACACATGAAAGACGAAGCAAGAAACCGCGCCCGAGTCATGATCAATCGCGCTGTAAAGGATCTAACGGGCGGGGCCGTTGACCTCTCAGATCTAGCGGATACGTTCAACCTATGCGCGGGGCTGGATGAACTAGAAGAGCTAATTGAGCAAGCGGATGACTCTACCCCGATGCGAGATCTACTAGATACGGCGTATGAGATCGCGCTTCAACTACTAGAAGAAGAGGGCTTTCCCGTCTAACACTTAACACTTAACACTATGACAGACACTACACACGCCACACGCTATCCCGACCTTGCTAAACTTAACTTCCCTATGTATAGCGGATGCCGTAATGAAGCGATAGCCTATGCTATCGAAGTTATGGGCATATCGTTAGATGAGATAGTGGGTAAGTTATCAGACGACACAATCCTTGAGGCCATACAATCTAGCGTCGAAGTTATGGGTTTAATGCCTTATGAATAAGCATTAACTAAGTATGCAGATAACCTTATCCCATACGGGATAGGGTTATCCATATGCACTATCTGATTGGCTCTGTAAGTCGTTGAAAATCAACGAGTTATGGAGGCGAAGATTTCTGAAAAAAATTGTTGACACCGTAAGTCGTTGAAAATCAACGAGTTATGGAGGCTGCGACGATTTCTGAAAAAAATTGTTGACACTGTAAGTCGTTGAAAATCAACGAGTTATGGAGGGAGGGCGGGGGCGCAGCCATAACTCGTTGAAAATCAACGAGTTATGAAAGGTCGGCTTTTCTCAGCATATGCTACTCACTCAGTATTAAGCGCTTACCTATTTACAGCCTATTTAGTTGCAGCCTATTTGCAGCCTATTTGTCAAGAAAAAAATCACAGCATGGTGAAAATTTATTTTCATTTTTAAGCAAAAAAGATCTTGCGGCCAAGTCCGTTCTGGGCTACCCTCTGGGTATGGAAACAACCACGCCGACCGCCGCCCCTAAGTTCAAGAACCAAGCTCTTACCCTTGAGCCAATCAAGACCGAAACCAAGACGACACAAGCGAACACCTTCATCGAATACACCTTGAAGCAAGACATCACCATTCAATTCGTCTACACGATAAACAAGGAATATCAAGCTGGTGACAAACTCCCAGTGCGTAAAGCAGACCAAGGTTTCTGCATTCTGGATGGCTATGATTGCCATGTAATCGAAGGTTACACCTTGAATGGTCAAGAAGAAAAAACGCATTACCTTCCAACTGAACTTCTTGAAAGAAAAGAATACGTGATTGTAAGAGAATACAAAACTACTCTCTGGGAAGTGATCGAAAAATAAGCAAAAAAACTCTTGCGGTTCCACCCCGCATTCACTACTCTTTCGCCATGTCCAATCACTCATTCGCCAAGTTCAACACCGAAACCCCTGTCGGAGCAATTACCAATATGGGAATT
>Ga0209191_1001106_pt1 | contig 18316 bp, 18 predicted proteins | sample S_130626_EF_Meta_FD_187320 | JGI IMG/M metagenome (GOLD analysis project Ga0209191, IMG submission 187320) | Freshwater microbial communities from Lake Simoncouche, Canada to study carbon cycling - S_130626_EF_MetaG (SPAdes) (version 2) | ecosystem: Environmental > Aquatic > Freshwater > Lake ...
CAGATTTACCGCGACCTCAAAGCCGCTGGCTTCATTGCCACCAAAACCATCGAGCAATTCTTTGACCCAGAAAAGTCAATGTTCTTACCGGACCGCTTTATCAAAGGCGAGTGCCCCAAATGCGGTGCCAAAGACCAATACGGCGACAGTTGTGAATCTTGCGGTGCGGTGTACGCCCCCACCGAAGTGAAAAATCCCTATTCGGCTTTGTCAGGCGCCACACCGGTCCTCAAACAATCCGAACACTACTTTTTCAAACTGTCTGATCCCCGTTGCCTTGAGTTTCTTGAAAAATGGACGCACGACACAGGCCGCTTGCAGCCCGAAGTATTGAACAAAATCAAAGAATGGTTTACCAAAGACGAAAACGGCCAAGGCGGTTTGAGCGATTGGGACATCAGCCGCGATGCACCTTATTTCGGCATTGAAATTCCCGATGCACCCGGTAAATATTTTTATGTGTGGCTAGACGCACCCATTGGCTACTTGGCATCGCTCAAAAACTATTTGGGCAAGATTGGTGTGGACTACAACGCCTACATCAACAACCCGAATGTGGAGCAGTACCATTTCATTGGCAAAGACATCACTTATTTCCACACGCTGTTTTGGCCTGCCACTCTGCACTTCAGCGGGCGCAAAACGCCCAACGCCGTGTTTGTGCACGGCTTCTTAACCGTGAGCGGCGAAAAGATGAGCAAGAGCCGCGGCACCGGCCTTGACCCGCTGAAGTATTTGAAACTGGGCATGAACCCTGAGTGGTTGCGCTATTACATTGCTGCCAAACTCAATGGCCGCAACGAAGACGTCGACTTCAACCCCGAAGACTTCATGGCGCGAGTCAATTCCGACTTGGTGGGCAAGTACATCAACATTGCGTCGCGCGCAGCCGGCTTCATTGCCAAGCGCTTGGGTGGCAAATTGGGCACGGTGTCTGCTGACGGTCAGGCATTGCTGAAGCAATTGCACGAAGGTGTGGCACCTATCGCCAAACTTTATGACGACCGCGATTTCGCCAAAGCTTTGCGTGAAGTGATGTTGCTGGCCGACCGCGTGAACGAATACGTCGATCAAAACAAACCTTGGGAATTGGCCAAGCAAGAAGGCATGGATGCACGTTTGCACGATGTCTGCACCACTTGCATTGAAGCCTTCCGTTTGCTCAGCTTGATGTTGAAACCGGTGTTGCCTTCCCTCGCTGTCAATGTCGAAAAGTTTTTGAACATCGATGCCATGAACTTCATGAACGTGCCTGCTTCTTTGGGCGCCGGTCATGCCATCAACGATTACAAGCACCTGATGCAACGGGTCGATGTGGGCATGTTGGATGCTTTGTTTGAAGCACCTGAACCCGTGGTCGAAGCGGCGCCCTTGCCTGGCGGGGAAGCCATTGCGCCCACCATCTCCATCGACGACTTTGCCAAGATCGATTTGCGCATTGCTCAAATTGTGCAGTGCGAAGCAGTGGAAGGTTCGACCAAATTATTGCGTCTGACTTTGGATGTGGGCGAGGGCCAACACCGAAATGTCTTCAGCGGCATTGCCAGTGTTTACAAGCCCGAAGATTTGATCGGCAAACTCACCGTCATGGTGGCCAATTTGGCACCCCGCAAAATGAAGTTTGGTGTGTCTGAAGGCATGGTGCTGGCAGCCAGCCACGCCGATGAAAAAGCCGAGCCTGGCATCTATGTTTTGAATCCATGGCCCGGTGCAAAACCTGGCATGCGAATTCACTGATCTGAATCACCTTCCAATCGGCCAGCAACGCTAAACTGACACATGGCCTTTTTCTTTCGCCCCAAGCTGGTTGATTCATTACAGGGGTACTCGCGTGAGCAGTTGGGGGCCGACATTGCGGCCGGCATCACAGTGGGTGTGGTGGCCTTGCCCTTGGCCATGGCCTTTGCCATTGCGTCGGGCCTCAAGCCCGAAGCAGGCTTGTTCACCGCCATCATTGCAGGCTTCATCATCTCGGCATTGGGCGGCAGCAAGGTTCAAATTGGCGGCCCTGCCGGTGCCTTCATCGTCATTGTGTATGGCATTTTGGAACGCTACGGCCTGCCCAACCTGATTCTCGCTACGGCTGCTTCAGGCGTGTTGTTGTTCATCATGGGTCTGCTCAAACTGGGCTCTCTGATTAGATTCATTCCCGTCGCGGTGGTCATTGGCTTCACCAATGGCATTGCGGTGCTCATCATGTTGTCGCAGGCCAAAGATTTTCTGGGGCTCAAGGTCAACAACATGCCTGCAGATTTTTTGGGCATTTTGCGCACTTTGAATGAAGCGCTGCCTACATTTCAGGCCCCCGCATTTGCATTGGCCTGTGGCTCACTGGCTTTGATTGTGGGGTGGCAGCGTGTCTTTGCCGCCAAGGCAGGCCAAGCTCCAACCAAGGGCCTTCAACGCATGTTGCAAGTGGTACCTGGCTCCATTGTTGCGCTCATCGCAGCCACCTTGTTTGCATTGGCTATGCATCTGCCAGTTGAAACCATTGGCAGCAAATTCGGTGGCATCCCCTCCGAGTTGCCAAGTTTTGTGTGGCCTGAGTTCAGCTTGGCCAACCTGCAGCACTTGAGCATGCCCATCATCACCTTAACTTTGCTGGGCGCCATAGAGTCCTTGCTGTGTGCTCGCATTGCCGATGGCCTCATTGGCGACAGGCACAACCCCAATCAAGAACTCATGGCGCAAGGTGTGGCCAATTTTGTCACGCCTTTCTTTGGCGGCATGCCCGCCACAGGCACCATTGCGCGCACGGTCACCAATGTCAAAAGTGGTGGCCGCTCTCCTGTGGCAGGCATGGTGCATGCTCTCGTTTTGTTGGGTGTGGTTTGGGTGGCAGCCCCGTTGGCCAACCACGTGCCTTTGGCAACTTTGGCTGCCATTTTGATGTTTGTGGCATGGAACATGGGCGAATGGCATGCCTTCACCGATTTAAAACAATTTCGCGCGCCTTACCGCATCACCTTGCTCGCGGTGTTTCTGCTCACGGTCATGGTCGACCTCACAGTGGCCGTTGAATTTGGCTTGTTTGCGGCATGCATCACCTTCATTTATCGAATTTCCAGCCTCAGCCGTGTTGAAGAGCTCAAACACACAGACGCCCCTTCTCTTTTCAATCAACAAGGGCAAGTGCGGGCTTACCGTTTTTATGGCGCTCTGTTCTTTGGTGCCGTGAAAATGGTTGAGGCGATTGAAGACGAATTGCCCCAAAAAGCGCTTGTTTTGGACCTGAAAAACCTGATTTACATCGATTCTTCTGGGGCAGACGCCTTGCTGGCCTTGGCGCAAGTTTGCCAAAAAAAGCACGTGAAGCTGATGCTTTGCGGACTCAAGCACCAACCCTTGGACATCGCCAAACGAACGGGATTGTTGGATTTGGTGGGCCAGCATGTTTGGCCTGATTGGAATTCAGCCCTCGAATCGGTCTTTTTGTCAGAAAAATCCTGACTCAGCCCCGCTAAAATACCCCCAGTTCCTTAGAAAGCGCTTTGCCATGTCGCTCCTGCATTTTTTCCGTCGTCCCGACTACCGTTCGGACACCACACAGTTCATCGATCAGCTGAAAATTGATCGGCCCCATCTTGATGCCGCTCAAAAAGAAGCCCGTGCGCTGTTGTGGAACGCATCTGTCGACCGCCATGTGTTGAAAGAATTCAACGAAGGCCGCGTCGACCAAAAACCATACGTGTATCAAACCAAAGGCTAAGTCTTTTGGAAAATAGCACTGCGTCCACGGAGCGACTGCCCGTCGTTGAAAACACGAGTGGGCTGCCCGAGGTCATTGACCATGTGGCGGTGGCACGTCTGTATGGTGAGCCTTTGTTTTCCATGCCCAACGACCTCTACATCCCACCGGATGCGCTGGAGGTTTTTCTAGAGGCTTTCGAAGGTCCTCTGGATTTGTTGCTGTACCTCATTCGCAAACAAAACTTCAACATCCTCGACATTCCCATGGCCGCGGTCACGCGCCAGTACCTGAGTTATGTCGATGAAATTCGCGAGCACAACCTCGAGTTGGCCGCTGAGTATTTGCTCATGGCCGCGATGCTGATTGAAATCAAATCACGCATGTTGTTGCCGCCGAAAAAGGTGGCTGAAGGCCAAGAGCCAGAAGATCCTCGCGCCGAGTTGGTTCGCCGTTTGCTCGAGTACGAGCAAATGAAAATGGCCTCCATGCAATTGGGCAACTTGCCGCAATATGGTCGCGATTTTTTAAAAGCACAGGTCTACATTGAGCAGAGTTTGCAGCCGCGCTTTCCCGATGTGCACTTGGTTGAACTGCAAGAAGCTTGGCGCGATATTTTGAAGCGCGCCAAACTGGTTCAGCACCACAAAATCACGCGCGAAGAACTCAGTGTGCGTGAGCACATGAGCATTGTCTTGAAGCACCTTCAAGGTCGCAAATTTGTGGAGTTTGAAAATCTGTTTGACCCCAGCAAAGGCACCCCCGTCTTGGTGGTCACTTTCATTGCGCTGCTAGAGCTGGCCAAAGAAACGCTGATTGAAATTACGCAAGCCGAAGCCTTCGCACCGATCTATGTGCGGCTGGCTTTCACGCCGGTTTAATTCTCGCCTTTTGCGCCTCGTCCCATGAGGGCGGCCACGGCTTGCGCTGGCTTTAACTTGCCCTCCAACAAAGCCAACACACCTTGCGAAATAGGCATGTCAACACCTAAAGCCTGTGCTCGCTTGACCACGGTGCGGGCACTGTAGACACCTTCAGCCACATGGCCCAGTGATAGAAGGGCTTGCTGCAAATCCATACCCTGCGCCAGCAACATGCCGACCTTGCGATTGCGGCTGAGATCACCGGTGGCGGTGAGAACCAGATCGCCCAAACCCGACAAGCCCATGAAGGTTTCTGACTTGGCACCCAAGGCCACGCCCAAGCGCGTCATTTCTGACAAGCCCCGTGTGATCAAGGCGGCGCGCGCGTTCAAACCCAAATTCAAACCATCGCTCAAGCCAGTGGCAATGGCCAATACATTTTTCACAGCACCCCCCACTTCAACACCCACGATGTCTTCGTTGGCATAGACACGCAAGCTAGGGCTGTGAAAAGCATCGACCAATATTTGCTGAACACTTTGGTGCGCACTGGCTGCAACCAAGGCTGTGGGCTGAGCACGCGCCACTTCCAATGCAAAACTAGGACCGCTGAGTGCGCCCGACTTTAAATTCGGCGCCACCTGCTGACACACCTCATGTGGCATGGCACCCGACTCCACACCTTCCGATGCAGCCTCAAATCCTTTGCACAGCCAAGCCACAGGAATTTGAATCTCTTTCAAGTTCAGGAGCATGCCGCGCAAGGCCGACATGGGCGTTCCAATGACAATCAAATCGTGCGTGGCGGCCCATGTCGCCAATTCTGAATGGGGTGAACTGGTGCACTGCAATGCTTGCGGAAAATCAACATTCGGCAGATAACGCGGGTTGCTGCGTTGTGACTGCATGGCTTTGGCGGCGGCCGCATCGCGCGTCCAGAGTTGAACTTGATGACCCGCCGCATGCCGGCTGGCACTGATGGCCAGCGCTGTGCCCCAAGCACCTGCCCCGATGACCGCAATCTTGAGGCTCATGGAGGGGTTTCGCGGCAAATTATTGAACTTGCGGGGGCGCAGCTTGCTGCGCTGCTTCTGCTTGCTGCTGCTCGTACATGGCTTGGAAATTAATTTCGGCCAAGTGCACAGGGGGAAAGCCTGCACGTGTGACCAAGTCGGCCACATTGCCGCGCAAATAGGGGTAAACAATTTGGGGGCAAGCGATGCCCATGATGGGGCCCATTTGGTCTTCTGGCAAATTGCGGATTTCAAAAATACCCGCTTGCTTGCACTCGACCAAGAACACCGTTTTGTCTTCAATTTTGGTGTGGACCGTGGCGGTGACACAAATTTCGTACACGCCTTCTGCCGCTTGATTGGCCTCAACACCCAACTGAATGTCGACAGCAGGTTGTTGCTGTTCCAACAAAATGCCAGGTGAGTTGGGCTGCTCCAAAGACGCCTCTTTCATGTAAACGCGCTGGATTTGGAACACAGGGGTGCTTGCTTCTGACATAAAAACTCTTGTTTGAAAGGGATCTTCTCTAGGCCGCTTGAAAAAGCCCCTGCCCTGAGATTAAGCAGATTATCGCCTATCCAAGGAGGGGGCCGGGGTGCGAAACAGCAGGTTTTAAGCGGATTGCAAGAGTGGCACCAAGCCGCCCTTGGCATCCAGCGCCATCAAATCATCGCAACCACCCACATGGGTTTCACCGATGAAAATTTGAGGCACGGTTCTGCGACCCGTGATGGTCATCATGTGCTCTCGAGCCTCGGGCTGGGTATCGATTCGAATTTCTTCAATTTCAGTGACACCCTTGGCCTTCAATATCTGTTTGGCGCGAACACAGTAGGGGCAAACAGCCGTGGTGTACATCTTCACGTGGGACATGACAACTCCAATCAAAACTCAAAATTAGCAGGACTTTTTTTCAAGCCAAATTAGGCTTTTTCAACAGGCAGGCTGGCTTCGCGCCAAGCTTTGAGGCCACCGGCCAATGCCTGTGCGCGTTCGTAGCCCAACTTTTGAGCTTGCGCTGCTGCCCGACTTGCGCGGCCGCCAACTTGGCAGACCAAAATCACAGGCAGGTTTTTGTTTTTGACCATCAAGGGCAGCTGAGCCTCGAGCTCAGCCAAAGGAATATTTTTGGAGCCGACAGCATGCCCTTGCGCAAATTCAGCAGGTTCGCAAACATCAATCAAAACCGCTTTTTCGCGGTTAATGAGCATCACGGCCTCGGTGGGCTCAACCCCACCCGCCGCACCTTTGGTGATGGCGGGCCAAAATAAAGCCAATGCGGAAGACGCCGCCACAGCAACCAACATCCAGTTTTCAATCAAAAAATTCACAAAAAACCCTTAAAAAGTTCATTTGCAGTCTATTTCAAGACCGCGTACCAGATTCGAATTCTAAAATGCTGACTGTAAACCCGTTTTTCTTTCTTGATTAAACCTTTCAACATGTACAAATTCGTTCTCATTCGCCACGGCGAGTCCACTTGGAATTTAGAAAATCGCTTCACAGGCTGGACCGATGTCGACCTCACGCCCACCGGGATCGAGCAAGCCCAAGCGGCTGGGCGCTTGCTGAAAGCGGAAGCTTACGAGTTTGATTTGGCCTATACCAGTGTGCTCAAACGCGCGATTCACACGCTGTGGCACACCTTGGACGCCATGGACAGGCAGTGGCTGCCGGTGCACAACAGCTGGCGCCTGAACGAGCGCCATTACGGCGCCCTTCAAGGCCTGAACAAAGCCGAAACCGCTCAAAAGTTTGGCGATGCGCAAGTTTTGGCTTGGCGTCGCAGCTATGACACCCCTCCTCCTGCCCTTGAAGCCACCGACCCCCGATGTGAACGCGCCGACTTGCGCTACGCCAAACTGAAGGCTCAGGACATTCCCCTCACGGAGTGCTTGAAAGACACTGTGGAGCGCGTGATTCCTTTTTGGACAGAATCCATGGCGCCTGCCATCAAGGCGGGCAAACAGATCGTGGTGGCAGCGCACGGCAACTCGATTCGGGCTTTGATCAAGTACTTGGACAACATTTCCGATGACGACATCGTGAACTTGAACATCCCCAATGGCATTCCTTTGGTGTACGAACTGGATGCCAATTTGAAACCCATCCAACATTACTATTTGGGAGATGCACAAGCAGCTGCCAAGGCCGCCGCCGCTGTGGCCAGCCAAGGCAAGGCTTAATTTAGGTGGCGGGCATTTCCTAACTTGCACAAAGACCGCATTCAAGGTGTATATTGGCTCTAAAGGAGACCCTCTGGGTCAATGCACATGGGACAGAAATTGAAAATTGTCGGTTGGCTCAGCATCGGCGCTTTAGCAGGCGCCCTCACCACCATTTCGCTTCAAACCACGGCAAGAGGTGCCTTTGCGCCTTTGCCGCTTGAAGAACTGCAGCAACTGGCCGCCGTTTTTGGCATGGTCAAAAGCGACTATGTCGAAACCGTGGATGAGAAAAAGCTCATCACCGAAGCCATCTCTGGCATGGTCTCTAGCCTCGATCCTCACTCTCAGTACTTTGATAAAAAAAGTTTCAAAGAATTCAGCGAAGGCACCTCGGGTCGCTTCGTGGGCGTTGGCATTGAGATCACCCAAGAAGAAGGCATCGTCAAAGTTGTCTCACCCATCGAAGGCTCGCCTGCCGACCGCGCTGGTCTGAAAACAAACGACTTGATTACCAAGATTGACGACGCCTTTGTCAAAGGTTTGTCAATGAACGAAGCGGTTAAGCGCATGCGCGGTGAACCCAATACCAAAGTGGTTCTGACTGTGTTTCGCAAAGACGAAAGTCGCACCTTCACGCTCACCATCGTGCGCGAAGAAATTAAAACCCAGTCCGTCAAAGCCAAAATGGTTGAACCTGGTTTTGGCTGGATTCGCGTGTCGCAATTCCAAGAGAGAACCGTTGAAGATTTCTCTAAGAAGTTAGAAGACATGCTCAAGCAAGACCCCAAGCTGAAAGGCTTGGTGCTTGATTTGCGCAACGACCCAGGTGGCTTGCTCGATGCAGCGGTTGCCTTGTCTGCAGCCTTCTTGCCCGAAAACGTCACCGTGGTGTCGACCAATGGCCAGCTTGAAGAGAGTAAATTCATTTACAAGGCAGCGCCCCAATTTTGGCGCCGCAGCGCTGAGAGCGACCCCATTCAACGCTTGACCCAAAATACGCAAGGGCAATTGAAAAAAATCCCATTGGTGGTGTTGGTCAATGAAGGTTCTGCATCTGCCAGCGAAATTGTGGCGGGTGCTTTGCAAGACCACAAGCGCGCCACCATCATGGGCAGCCAAACCTTTGGCAAAGGTTCGGTTCAAACCGTTCGCCAGTTGGGTCCTGACACGGCTTTGAAGCTCACCACAGCGCGTTACTACACGCCAAACGGCAAGTCGATTCAAGCCAAGGGCATCTTGCCCGATGTGATGCTCGATGAAACTGAAAACGGCAATGTGTTCTCAGCCCTGCGCACGCGCGAAGCCGATTTGGAAAAGCATTTGGGCAATGGCCAAGAAGCAGAAAAGAAAAATGAAGAGCGTCAAAAAGCACGCGAAGAAGCTTTGAAAAAATTGGAAGCCGAAGCCAAGAAGCCAGAATCCGAAAGACGGCCACCCGAATTTGGATCTGACAAAGACTTCCAATTGAACCAAGCCCTCAACCAACTGAAAGGCTTGCCTGTCAAAGTCAGTGCCACCTTGGCTGAGCGCAAAGAAGAGAAAAAAGACAAGTAATCGCCCATGCGGGACGACCAGCTTCTGCGGTATTCACGTCACATTCTTTTAGATGAATGGGGTGTCGAGGGTCAAGACAGAGTCTCTCAATCGCATGCACTCATAGTGGGTGCAGGGGGCTTGGGTTCACCTGCCGCCCTTTACTTGGCCAGCGCAGGTGTTGGGCTCATCAGCCTGATCGATCACGACCATGTCGATGTCACCAACCTTCAGCGGCAAATCGCCCATTCTCAAGCCCGGGTGGGTCAACTCAAGGTCGCTTCGCTGCAGGCTGCCATGCACGCCATCAATCCTGAGGTGCAAGTGAGTTGCTATTCGCAAAAAGCAGATGCGGCTTTGCTGGCTCTTTGCATGCCCAGCGTGGATGTGGTTTTGGACTGCACCGATAACTTTGAAACACGTCAACTCATCAATCAGGCATGCGCCCAATTCGCCAAGCCTTTGGTGTCGGGCTCCGCCTTGCGCTTTGATGGCCAGGTGGCGGTGTACGACACACGCCAAGCAGATGCACCCTGCTATGCCTGCGTCTTTCCTGCGACTCAAAGCTTTGAAGAAGCACGCTGCGCCACCATGGGGGTGTTGGCCCCCTTGGTGGGCGTGATCGGCAGCATGCAAGCCACCGAGGCACTTAAATTGTTAAGCGGCATGGGCAGCAGCCTTCAAGGCAAGCTGATGATGTTCAACGCACAGCACATGGAATGGCAAACCATGAGCACTGCCAGAAACTTGAATTGCTCAGTGTGCAGTCCGTTTCGCGCGAAGCCATAGACCTGATAGCCACTCTTGGCCCATTGAAACGATCATCACCGCATGAAATCTCTCCACGCTTGGTTCCCATTCTTAAAATGGCCGCGCTTAACACCCGCACTGTTTCGCCAAGAATGGACCGCTGGCTTTTCGGTGGCCTTGCTCATGGTGCCGCAGTCGGTGGCTTACGCCGCATTGGCCGGCATGCCGCTGGTCACAGGTCTTTATGCCGCGCTGCTTCCCGCCTTGGTGGGCGTGATGTGGGGCGGTTCTACACGCCTGTCCATTGGCCCCTCTGCCCTGACTTGCGTTCTCATCAGCGCCTCCCTCACTGGCTTGGCACAGCCCAGCAGTGTGCAATGGGTCAACTTGGCCATTTGGTTGGCCTTGTTGGCAGGTGGTTTGCAATTGTTGATGGGCGTGCTTCGTTATGGTTGGCTTGTGAACCTCATCAGCTCACCCGTCATGATGGGTTTTACACAAGCGGCAGGCCTCTTGATCATGGCGTCACAGTTGCCTGCACTCACCGGTTGGCAAGCAGACGGCTCATTTGAATGGGCCGATGTCGGTTTTGGGGCGGCCAGCTTGGCAGCTTTGTTTTTGGCTAAAAAATGGGCTCCTAAATCTCCCAGCATCATGTTGGTGGTCGCAGCCAGTGCTGCCGTCAGTTATGCCATCGGCTATGCAGCCCAAGGTGGTGCCGTCATTGGCGCTTTGCCAGCATCACTGCCCAGTCTAGGCTTGCCGCAACTGCTTACTTTGCAAGAACTGGCATTTCTGGCTGGCCCTGCCATCTTGATTGCATTGGTCAGTTTTTTAGAGGCGGCTTCTTGTGCCAAAACTGAAAACCAAAGAGAAGGCACCCTGTGGCAAGAGAACCAAGACTTGATGGGCCAAGGCTTGGCCAAAATTGTGTCGGGCTTGAGCGGTAGCTTTGCGACCGGTACATCGTTCTCACGGTCGGCCATCAATTTGGCTTCGGGCGCCAAAACAGGGTGGGCTGTTGTGGGCACCACGTCCTTCGTGCTACTGGCCGTGTTTGCATCACCGGCGCTTTTTCATGTGCCGCGAGCCGTGTTGGCCGCCGTTGTGATCTTGGCGGTTTCCGGCCTCATTCAACCCATGGCCTTTGTCAAATTGTGGCGCATTGCACGCATTGAGGCCCTGACAGCAGGCATGACTTTTGGCATCACACTTCTCAGCACACCGCGCATTTATTGGGGTGTATTGGCAGGTGTGCTTTTGGGCTTGAGCCACTTTTTGCACACCCGATTGCACCCTCGCATCATCGAAGTCGGCTTGCATGAAGATGGCAGCCTGCGCGATCGTCACTTGTGGCACTTACCGCCTCTTGCGCCCAATGTGTTTGCCATTCGGATGGATGCAGAGTTGGACTTTGCTGCTGCCAGCAGCTTTGAAAAATACATCACAGAAAAACTAAGCGATCAAGCTCAGATTCAGCATGTGTGTTTGTTTGCACAACCCATCAACCGCATCGATGCAACAGGGGTAGAAACACTTCAGCAAATCCACCATTATTTGCATCGAAGGGACATTCAATTGCACATCAGTGGCATCAAGCTGCCGGTTGAAAACGCCCTCAAATTGGCAGGCGCCTTGGGCCTTGAAAGTCAAGTCACTTTGTACCGAACGGACATAGAGGCTCTTCATGCCTTGAGGGCATTGCAGGCCTTACCAGACGACATCTCTGGCATGGCCATTTAGAACACTTCAGGTTCAAAGTTGAGGTGCTGTTCAAGCACCATGTAACAGTCTTAAGCGCTCACAATCCAACCCTCTAGGGGGTCAAATTCAGGCAAGCCATACGAGCCGCTTGCAGTGCCCCATTCATGTTGCTGATGGGCCCAAGCTGCTTGCACCATGCAAAGCGCTGCATCCAAAGAATCGCCAGAGCCATCAAGCAACAGGCTGTCGTGTTGCGCGGCGCTGAGTTTCAAACGCAAGCCCAATCGGGTTTGGCCTAAATCAAGCGCATGGAGTATGTCTTTGCGGGCCAACCACCGGTCGGGTGTTTGTTTGGCTTTGTCATCGCTTTTGTAGCTGCGGTGCTTCACAATTTCTCTGGCCAAAAGACCCGGATAGGCCTCCAATGCCACGCGGTCAGGGCGGCCTTCGCACATGCCAGGCAAAGTCCATTGGGCCGCACGCAACAAGGGGACGCCCGCATGCATCATCCATGCAACCGGTGGATTCACCCATTTCATGGAGGGGCTAGAGCCAGCAGGCAAGTCTGTGGCTCGGTGCGCAAACTTGGCGCCTGCCGGTCTGCTGTCACAAAATTGTTTGAAAAACAGTCGCAGTTCTTCGCGTGAATAAGAAGCATAAAGGGCCATGCACTCTGGCCATGTCAATGGCCATCGCATGTACTCAATCCATTCGCGCGGCAAGCCAAAAGGCAAGTCAAATCCACCCACACACTTCATGTCAGTGCTGAGGGGTTGTTTCAAAAAAATTTGAAAAGCGTCAAGGGATTCGAATTTTTCCAAGCGCTCTAGCTTGACAACACCGTTTTGCATGGCGCCAAGCGCCACCACAATGGGTTTGCGCTTGTGAGGGCTGCTGGAAAAATCGCAGCCGATCAAACAAGCGTCAAGCACGCCCAATGATCGAAGCTGTGGCCATGAGTTCTTCGAGCAAAGCCAAAGACACCACGCCCGATACGCTGTAAGGATCTAGCTCGGCGCGCTCGGAGTATTTCAGCAAGATGCTGGTATTGACGCGAGACACATCGACTTGGCCCATGGTCCAACCACTGAAGCGACGCTGCGAAATTTCTTCGTAGTGCAAGAGCACAACTTGCTTGTGACGTGCGTCTTTTTGGATGTGTCCATACAGCTCGCTCACAGCTTCACGACCACCTTCAATGGCCTGCAAAAAGATATCGCCGCTGTAAACCAAAATACCGGTAATGCCTGTACTGGGGTTGAATTGTCTGGATTGCGCCAGAATAGATTCAATGACAGTAGGCTGAGGATCTACCGCGCGGCTGGCATAAAGTAATCGAACCAACATGATCAGGCCTTTCTAGGAATTAACGCCAAGAACTCACGGCGTAAGTTGGCATCTTTTAAGAACACACCGCGCATGACGGAGTTGATCATTTTGCTGTCCATGTCTTTGACGCCGCGCCAGCCCATGCAGAAATGACTGGCTTCCATCACGATCGCCAAACCATCCGGTTGTGTTTTGCGCTGAATCAAATCGGCCAACTGCACAACCGCTTCTTCTTGAATTTGGGGGCGTCCCATGATCCATTCGGCCAGTCGGGCATATTTGGAAAGACCAATGACGTTGGTGTGTTCGTTGGGCAAGACACCAATCCAGATTTGACCAATGACAGGGCATAGGTGGTGGCTGCAAGCACTGCGCACTGTGATGGGGCCGACAATCATGAGTTCATTCAGGTGCTCGGCGTTGGGAAATTCTGTGACTTCGGGACTTTCTGTGTAGCGGCCTTTGAAGACTTCTTTCAAATACATTTTGGCCACACGCCGCGCCGTGTCTTGGGTATTGTGATCGTTTTGAGTATCGATCACCATGCTGTCCAAAACGGTTTGCATTTTCTCAGCCACTTCGTCGAGCAAGTGATCCAGCTCACCGGGCTGAATGAATTCAGCAATGTTGTCGTTGGCATGGAAGCGTTTGCGGGCTGCCAGGACACGCTCGCGAATCTTCACGGAGACGGGCGTTCCGATGTCCTCAGAGGGCAAGTGGGCGGGAGCATTCATAAGCATCTGATGAAGAAAGGTCAAAGCCAGATCCTACCAGTGATTGAAGCCACTTTACAGTGTACGGGCATGTGCCAAAACAGCACACCCTTTGCTCAATACCGATGGCCTGTCAGCCAAATTGCAAACCGCATTAAACCAAACGCAACCCAGTCCATGCCTCTTTGAAATTGAGAGCGTTGCAGCAGTGTTTGGGGCATGATTCGCTGACTCTCAAGGGCCATGGCCTGCTCCAGGCCTTCTTGCAAGCGTTTTGCAAAGTAGGCATCGGCCACCACCACATTGGCCTCCCTGGCCAAAAGCAAACTAAAAGGGTCTAAGTTGGAAGAACCAACAGTGGCCCAAGGTCTTTCATGGCTGGCATCAATCACGGCCACCTTGGCGTGCAGAAAGCTTTCCGAGTATTCGTAAATTTCAACGCCCGCTTGCAAGAGTTGCCGGTAAACAGGCCGTGCCGCATGGTATTGCATGAAGTATTCGTAACGGCCTTGCAAGAGCAATCTGACACGAACACCTCTTTGAGCGGCATGAATCAGTGCTTGACGCAATTTTCGCCCCGGCAAAAAATAAGCGTTGGCAATCACGATCTCATGGCGTGCCAAGCCGATAGCACGTCGGTAAGCTTTTTCTATTTGCCCTCGATTGAGCAAATTGTCTCGCAACAGCAAGCCTGCGCGTGCGACCCAAGTGTCGCCATGTGCGTGCTGTGCATCGTGAATCCAAGGCAAGTGCAAACCTGCCGCCTTGAAGGCGCTGTAAGCCTCTGGAAAATTTTGCTGCCGTACATTGCGCACCGCTTGCATGCGCCACCACAGTTGCGTTGCAGCCTCTTGAACCTGTTGCACCAATGCACCTTTGGCACATACCGCGTAATCCAATCGCGGTGATTTTAAGGCGCCGTATTTGGGATCGTGCAAGTCGTCCAAGATGTTGATGCCGCCACAAAAAGCCAAATGACCATCAATCACACACAGCTTGCGGTGCAGCCTGCGCCAGCGACTGGGAATGAGAAGGCCCAGGGCACCCAAGGGTGAATAAACCCGCCACTCAACACCTGCCTGATCAAATCGCACACGCCAGTCTTCGCTGAGTTTAGGTGTGCCCACACCATCAACCACCACCCACACCCGAACACCTCGGCGGCCCGCCCGTTCTATCGCTGCGGCCACTTGGGCACCAGCACCATGAAAATCAAAAATGTAGGTTTCAAGTTGGACGTGCGATCGAGCCGCTTCCAACGCACGAATCAATTCTGGAAAAAACTCTGCACCGCCCTTCAGCAGCTTTATCTGATGACCGTCGCGCAGAATGGGGTGACTTTTCATAAATCAAACTGCGCCACCAAAGGCAGATGATCAGACATGCGTCGCCAGATTTTGCCGTGCGGCACCATTTGACTGATCGGCGTTAAACCTTTGGCATAGACATGGTCCAGTTGAGCGATAGGCAATCTTGAGGGGTATGTGGCATGTCGAGCGCCTTCATATTCTCTCAAGTGATGGTCACGCATCATGTTGGTAATGCGGGTTCCCCAGTCATTGAAGTCGCCTGCCACCAGCAAGGGGGCGTCGCTTGGAACCTCTCGCTGGATGTAGTGTTGCAACTGCTCAATTTGGCGGACTCTGCTGGCTGGAATCAGGCCTAAATGCACCACAATCACATGCACATTGAGAGGCAAGGGAAATTCAAATTGAGGCGTATGTTCAGACTTGGGCCGTAGCTCTCCCACCTGAATTTCGACATGCAACAGACCGCGTTGTTCAAAGCGATGGTCTGAAATGTCGAAATGACGATGCGACACCACAGGCCAGCGCGACAGCAAAGCATTGCCATGTTCACCGTGCCGCGTGAAAGCATTGGTTTTGTAAATAGACTCATAGCCAGGTGGCGCTAGAAACTCCGCTTGCGGCAATTCAGGCCAATGCCTGAAGTATTTTTCTTCACGTCGATGTACTTTTCTCACCTCTTGCAAACACACAATGTCGGCGTCCAATTGCTCGATGGCCAAACCTAAATTGTGAATTTCCAATCGGCGGGCAGGGCCAAATCCCTGAACACCTTTGTGGATGTTGTAAGTGGCTACTTTTAAAAATGCAGACTTTTCGGTTTTCATCTCAAGCCTTCAAGCCAACTGGGCAACATCAAGATGGCCTCGGCATTGGACGGTGAAAAGCAAGCATCAGCAGCCTCTTTCCAAGGCAGCCATTGGTAGGCTGTGTGTTCTGAGGGACTGAGTTGAATCGGCAGCGGCCTTGGTAATTGCAAGCCAAAAACGCGCTCTTTGTTGTGGCTCACATGCGGCGCATAACGATGTCGCCACGCAGGGTAGATTTCGTAAATATTTTCAAGCGCCCAATCGGTCAATTCATGTTCAGAATGCGTGGCAAGCAAGCCTGTTTCTTCCATGACCTCGCGGCAAGCGGTCTGATGCCAGGTCTCTTGTTCAAAATCTTTACTGCCCGTGACGGACTGCCAAGTGCCCGCATCGGCTCTGCGAATGAGCAGGACTTCGGCTTCGATTGTGTAAATCACAACCAAAACCGATTCTGGAATTTTGTAAGCAGGACTGCGCATCACTCGTTCATTCTGCATGAACTTTGCCCCTCTCTTGGAATTGTTCGGCAATTGTCCCAGAAGCACCTATGATCAAGCCATGCAAAGTATTGACCCTCTACACCTTCAAGACGCTTCATTGAAAGCGCTACCGGCTTCCATCGCATGGCAAGAAAATGGCCATCCCTGTGAGGACGAATGGCGCAGCGAGCGAGGTGCGGCCGCCCCCAAACGCGTTGTTTTGGCAGACGACACCCTCAGTGCTGACAGCGCCTACCGATTGGCGTGTGCCGGCACCGGTATGCTTTGGCGAGGTGATTTTCAAAATGCGAGGCTGCTGTTACAAGCCTTGGCCAGGCGCTGCGATGCGCCCAAAAAAATCCGCCGAGCCTCCAAAACACATCCTGAGGTCAGTCACACCTCAGAAGAAATTTTTCACCTGCACCGTCAGGCGCAATCACAGCGCGCACGAACATTGAGCATGATCTTGATTCAAGTCAATCCAGACCGGCAGATCAGCCTTCGGCGAGCGCCTGATTGGCGTGGCGCCATGAAAGAAGCTTGGGGACCCGCAGGCACAAGGGGCTGTGTGGCTTCTCTGCGCGAATTGCTTGGTTTGGTGGGTGCGCATGAGTGGCACCAAAAGGGCATGGAAATTTCTGCGCTAGGAATTGCTCCCAACAATCGCATTCACCCTAGTTATGGCGTGTTCTCACCAGTGCGGGGTGAATACATTCAACTGGTGCTTGATGCGCCCTTGCCAAGTTCAGAACTGGCTTTTGACATCGGTGTGGGCACAGGTGTGTTGGCTGCCGTGTTGGCCAAGCGGGGCGTCAAACGTGTTGTTGGCACTGACCTTGATCCACGCGCCATGGCTTGTGCCACAGAAAATATTCAACGTCTAGGCCTCAGCAGCAAAGTCGAGTTAATTCAGGCCGATCTCTTTCCAGCAGGCAAGGCACCGCTGATTGTGTGCAATCCACCTTGGCTGCCCGCACGCGCCAGCGCCCCCATCGAGCGTGCCATCTACGATGAGAACAGTGGCATGCTCAAAGGCTTCTTGGCCGGCTTGGCTGCACACCTATCGCCCAAAGGTGAAGGCTGGTTGATCTTGTCAGACTTGGCAGAACACTTGGGCCTGCGCACGCGCGCAGAACTGGAAGAATGGATTGCAGCTGGTGGCTTGAAAGTCATCAGCAAAACCGACATCAAAGCAGAGCACAAAAAAGTTCAAGACGAGACAGACCCCTTGCATGCAGCACGGGCAGCAGAGTTAACTTCTTTGTGGCGCTTAAGCGCAGCCTGACATGAAAAAAGCCGCTGAAGCGGCTTTTTGTGGGTTTAGGCCTTCACAGCATCAGGATTGCGAACTCGAATGTGCAATTCGCGCAATTGCTTCTCGTCCACAGGACTTGGCGCTTGTGTCAGCAAGCACTGAGCGCGCTGTGTTTTGGGGAAAGCAATCACATCTCGAATGGATTCTGCACCGGTCATCAAAGTGATGATGCGGTCTAAGCCGAAGGCCAAACCACCGTGCGGCGGCGCGCCATATTGCAGGGCATCGAGCAAGAAACCAAATTTGAGTTGCGCTTCTTCGGGCGTGATTTTCAAAGCGTCAAATACTTTTTGCTGCACATCTGCGCGGTGAATACGCACGGAACCACCGCCAATTTCCCAGCCGTTCAAGACCATGTCATAGCCTTTGGCAATGCACTTCTCGGGGGCTGTGACCATCCAATCTTCGTGGCCGTCTTTGGGCGCGGTAAAAGGATGGTGCACGGCGGTGTAGCGCTGTGATTCTTCGTCGAACTCGAACATGGGGAAGTCGACCACCCACATCGGTGCCCAACGGTTTTCGAACAAGCCCGATTTTTTGGCAAATTCGCTGTGGCCAATTTTGAGGCGCAAGGCGCCAATGCCATCGTTGACTACTTTGGCTTTGTCGGCACCGAAGAACAAAATGTCACCGTCTTGTGCGTT
>Ga0209191_1001107_pt1 | contig 18315 bp, 16 predicted proteins | sample S_130626_EF_Meta_FD_187320 | JGI IMG/M metagenome (GOLD analysis project Ga0209191, IMG submission 187320) | Freshwater microbial communities from Lake Simoncouche, Canada to study carbon cycling - S_130626_EF_MetaG (SPAdes) (version 2) | ecosystem: Environmental > Aquatic > Freshwater > Lake ...
TGGGCGGTAATCTTTACACGTTGGAGACGTCGCATAGCCCGGTCTAGTGCGCCTCACTGCTAATGAGGTTAACCCCTAAAGGGTTTCGGAGGTTCAAATCCTCTCGTCTCCGCCAAAATTAAAAAAGTAATAAATGAATTGGGGGGAAGTTGCCTACCTTTAAAATCGCAATTGTTGGGGCTGGTCCTGCTGGCTACTTCACCGCACAGGCATTACAAAATGCTCAAACTGAAGATCTCACATTTACTATCGACATGATTGAACGTCTTCCTACGCCATGGGGGTTGGTAAGAAGTGGTGTAGCCCCTGATCATCCAAAGATAAAAACAGTTTCAAAGGTATTTGAAAAGATTGCCAAAGAGCCAAACTTTAGATTATTTGCCAATGTTGAGTTGGGTAAAGATATTTCACTAAAAGATTTGCGAGAGCAGTATGACGCAGTGGTTTTATCAACAGGTGCCTCAAAGGGGCGCAAGTTAGGCATTCCAGGTGAAGAGTTAGCAAACTCATTATCTGCTGCAGATTTTGTTCCTTGGTATAACGCTCATCCAGATTATGTAAACACTGAGGTTGATCTATCTTGTGATACTGCAGTAGTAATTGGTGCCGGAAATGTGGCGATGGATGTGGCAAGAATATTAGCAATTGATCCAAATGAGCTTGATCCAACCGATGTGGCAGAACATGCGTTAGTAGAGTTAAAAGAGAGCAACATCCGTACAGTAGTTATCTGTGGCCGGCGTGGGCCAGAACATGCAGCATTTACAGCACCTGAGCTTCGAGATTTACCAAAGCTAGAAAATACCGATGTCTATATTGATGAAAAGCAGATTAAGGATGCAAGTAGTCGCATCGAGCAGGCGAGTGAGATTGAGAAGGATTTAAAAAATAATCTTGAAGCAATGAAATTAATTGCTGAGCACTCTAAAAAGGGAGTTAATAGAAAACTTGAGATTAAATTCTTATCAACACCAATCGAGATTAAAGGCAATAAGAAGGTTGAAGAGGTTGTTTTTGCGATAAACAAGGTTGAGGAAGGAAAAGTTATTCCCACTAAAGAGACTTTTACAATAAAAACAGGATTAGTTATTACTGCAATTGGCTATGATGCAGTTGAGTACCAAGGAATCACAATTGAAAATGGTCGAATCAATAATATTGCAGGTTTCATTGAACATAATGTTTACACCACAGGTTGGGCAAAGCGTGGTCCAACTGGTGTTATAGGCACTAACAAGAGTGATTCAAGTGATGTTGTGGATTTAATTATAGAAAATCTAAAAGAACCAAAGGTTTCTGAAGGTATAACAGCACTATTAAAATCAGGGCATGAAGTAATTGACCAACTTGCATGGGGAAAAATTAATGCCTCTGAAGTTATTTCTGGTGAAATAGCAGGAAAGCCTCGCGTAAAAGAAGTGGATTGGAAGCGGCTAATAAGTTTGGGTAGGTCTAAATAAATCGCTAGACTTCCCAACGCTTACTACTTTGCGCCCGTAGCTCAACGGATAGAGCATCTGACTACGGATCAGAAGGTTCGGGGTTCGAATCCCTGCGGGCGCACAATAAGTAATTTTAGTTATTACCTAAATCTTGTTTGCATTCTAAAGTGGATACCACCAGAAGTATAGAATCCTAATTGATAAATAGAATTTAAACATTTTTAACTTTACTAGTGATGCGAAAGCATTTTTCGCTGACCATATTAATAAATTACGGCGATACTTTTGAATTGAGGCAGTTTTTTGGTTAGTGATCTGTGGCTTAATCCTTATAAAGAGTTGCATATTTTTAATATTACTAAAATCATCATCAACTTTTACAAAACTTTGGTTCATTACGTTAGAAAGTATCTTCAGACCAATAATTCTCAGAGTAAGTTCGTTAATTACTAGTTGATTACTGTTTGACACTTGACCTTCATGTTGACGGTATTTTGTAAGAGGCTCATCAATATTTGCAATCTCAAACAAATCTAAAACTCTCATCCATAAATACAAATCTTCGATTATTGATGTTTTATTCTCTGAGTAGTACTCACTATAATTGCCAACCTCTATTATTGCTGATTTTCTCAGCATTACTGAAGGATGGGCTACTTGCGAGCCTAGTAAAAACCCATTTCTAACATCTTCTGTGCGTACAGGATATTTCGAAAATCCTTTATTTTGCCCACTTTGATCAATATATTCAACCTGACTACCAACTACCGCAACATTTTTATTATTATTTAAGTATTCAATTTGTTTTTCAAACCTACCTGGTATCACTAGATCATCTGAATCTAGTCTTGCGATTAATTCAGTGCCAGATTTCACGACTCCATTATTAAGCGCGTATGCCAAACCACCTTTATCTACTTTAAGAAATGAAACATTATTGTATTTTTTACAAAAAATTTTCAATTTTTCTAAAAACTCTTTATTCTCATTGTGGTAGATTAAAATTAAATTTATATCTAATATATCTGTGTAAAAAACACTCGAAATTGCTTCAAATATATAACTATTCTCACCTTTGAAAGGTAGTAGTACCGTTAAACTATTACTTAGTTTCAATTAAACCGTGACTTTCTACGTACTTATAAACAAGATGACCAAATATTCCATGCACATCTTCAATTACTTGCATGTTATCAGAGTGAACTACGACTGCGTTATCCACTAATTTACTTAATTCCCCTCCATTAAAACCACTAAGACCTATAGTCACCATTTTGTTTTTTTGTGCACTCTTAATTGCATTAATAATATTTTGAGAATTTCCTGAACTGGATATGGCTACCAAAAGATCTCCCTCTTTGCCTTGAACTTCAATTTGGTGCGAGTAGATTTCTTCAAAACTTAAATCATTTCCAATAGCAGTTAATACAGAGCTATTGGTTGTCAAAGAATTTACATTAGATTTATTTCCATTTAAACCATAAAGCCCTTTAGACCAATCTGTTGCAAAGTGTTGAGCTATAGCCGCCGAACCGCCATTACCAATGACAAAAACTTGGTTGCTTTCTAACTTCTCGATAATTAAATTAACCGCATCCTCAATCCTATTTTTAAAAAAACTATCAAAGGCTAGTTTAAAATCTTTTTGGTAATCATCAATGACGCTGTTCATGACCCATTGACCCCCGATCGACATCACTTATTGAATAGTACTACTACTTATGATCATTATCTGATTAATAGTACAATTATTATGTGAACTTGGGACTGGTGATTAAGTGACAATTTTAATAACAGGTGGTGCCGGGTTTATTGGGCAACATTTAGTGAGACAATTTAATAAAAACGGAGAAAATGGTATTGTAATTTTAGATAGAGACATTTCTTTGGTTGACTCAGATATCGCAAATAAAAATATTTTGATTAAATCAGATGTTAACGACTTTAAATTGATGGAAAAAACAATTAAAGATAATTTTATAGATTCTATCATTCACTTAGCAGCAAATAGCGATATTAAAACCGGAGCGACTAATTCAAATTCTGACTTTAGAGATACCCTAAATACGTCACTAATTTTATCAGAAATTGCTAGATTGAATAAAATTAGAAAGATATTTTTTGCTTCTAGTTCGGCTATCTTCGGGTTACGAGAGCAACAAATAATGAGTAACGATGATTTAGCTAAACTTCCAGTTTCGTTTTATGGGATTGCTAAATTGGCAAGCGAAAAAATATTTGAACAAATTGCAAAAGAGTATGGGATAACTTATCAGTGCTTGCGTTTTCCTAATGTTATTGGCCCACAACTTACTCATGGATTAATTTATGACTTAAAGAATAAAATAGCAGCTAATTCAAACACACTTAATGTTTTAGGAGATGGCCATCAGTCAAAGCCATTTATGCATGTAGATGATTTAACATCAATCATTTTTAATGTTTGGAAAAGTGATATAAGCACGGTTGAAAATATTTCACCAGCAGATAACATTTCTGTTAGAGAAATCGTAGAGCTTACATGTAAGGCTTTTCAAATATCGCCTGAGGTAAATTATGAAGAAAAGGCATTTGGGTGGGTAGGAGATGTACCATTTTATTCTTACGAAACTAGTAAGAACTTGGTTGTACTTAAAACCAACATTAGAACTTCAGTACAGGCAGTGAACGACACATTACGTGTGATTGCACCGATCCCTTGATTGACATTTCTATAATTGCTGGAGGATTGGGCACTAGATCTATGAATCCCGATATTCCTAAGTCGCTACAAATAGTTCGTGGTCAACCAGTAATACACAGTCAGCTGCAAGAGTTAAATAGTGTATTTGAAAATACAAAAGTTAATGTAAAAATTATTGGAGGGTATGGCTTCGACGCCCTTAATAATTACGTTTTAGAAATAAAAAATAAATTCTCAAATTTAAACATCGAGTTATTAAAAGATACTGAGTTAACAGGAACTATGAGGCCTGTGTATGAGCAATCTCTGCATTCATCTTATAAATATTCATTAATAATACTGGGAGATTTGTTTTTTAAGCTTGATAACTCAGTGTTTCTCCGCAATTTATTTCAACTGCTACAGTTTTCACCAGATCTAATTATTTACGTACATCCAAATAACCACCCAAAAGACAGTGATCTTATAAATATTAATCCTCTCAACCGAAAAGTCACAAATATATTTTTAAAATCCGATAAGTTTAATTTAAATAAAGGTAATTTAGCAATGGCTGGTATGTATGTTGTTAATAACGAGTTACTTAAAAAACTTTCAATTAATGAAGGAGATTTTGTAAAAGAGTACTGCATGCGTTTACTTAATTCAAATAATGATATTTATGGTTTAGTAACTACAGATTTTGTTTCTGATATGGGCACGGCAGAAAGAATTGGGAAAATTGAAAATAAGAATTCAACTTTTCGAATAAATAATTTGATTAAAAGCCAAAAATCGGCATTATTTTTAGATTTGGATGATACTCTAATAAAAAATCAAGAGGCTAAAAAATTATTTGATCCTAATATGGTTAACATAGAGTTGATAGAAATAATAAAATTTTGCAACACAAGCGGTATACTAGTTCTTATTATAACTAATCAGCCCGGCTTGGCTAAAGGCTTTTTCACATTAACTGATTTTCAAGATTTTTTGCGGTCTCTTGAGTCATACCTGTCAGAACTGGATGCTTACATTGATGATCTATTTGTTTGCCCTCATCACCCTGATGCCGGCTGGCCAGAAGAAGTCACTGAATTAAAAATCAAATGCACTTGTAGAAAACCTGAAACCGGGCTTCTGAAACAAGCCATTGAGAAACATAATGTTGATTTAAGTAAGTCAGTGTTTATTGGTGATAGTAAAGTTGATTCCCAGGCCTCAAAAGCTATGGGTATAAAATTTATTGAATTTAAAAAAAGTAAAATTAAAACTATGCTCCCCGAGGTTAGTAGCTCATTGCTTGATACAGGTAGCAATAATTATGATTATATCTAGAACGCCTTTAAGAGTTAGTCTTTTCGGAGGTGGTACAGATTTTTATGATTATTATTCAAAATTTGGTGGAAATTTTTTCAGTTTTGCAATTGATAAATATATTTATATATCAGCTCATTCTCTTGTTGATTCTTCTGATATTTTACTTAAATATTCAAAAACAGAGAGAGTCAAAGATGCAAGCGAAATCGAACATCCTGTATTTCGGGAAATTTGTCAAGAGTACAACTTAAAGAAATTAGATTTTTCGGTGAGCAGTGACGTCCCAGCCAAAACAGGACTTGGGAGCTCGTCTGCGTTCACTGTTGGATTACTTAACACAGTTAGATGCCTCTTAAAAATAAATAGGGATCTAGATACCCTAGTCAAAGAGGCGTGCAAAATTGAAATTTCAAAACTAAGTGAGCCTATAGGAATTCAAGATCAGAATGCTGTTGCTTTCGGCGGTGCAGCCAAATATGAAATTTTGAAAGATGGCACAACCAAAAGATACTCGTATGCAGACCTTACATATTTTAAAGAAATTGTAAATAAAAATTTTGTTTTAATAAGAATAAACGGCAACAGAAATCTCACATCAATATTGAATGAACAAAAGAAAAATTTGATAGCAGGACATTCACTAGAATACCTTCATAGCTTAAACAATCTTGGCTTAAACTCAGTGGATATAGTATCGGGAGGTCCAAAGGTAATTGGGCAAAACCTTCAGCTAGCTTGGCATTTGAAGAAAAAATTAGCAAATCAAATATCTAATTCAGAATTAGACTCAATCATTGATAGCTACATTAAATCAGGATTTTACGGCGCAAAATTGCTTGGTGCGGGCAGTTCAGGCTATCTTTTATTGGTTGGTCCAGAAAAAAAAATACAAGCAATAAAAGAAAGCAAAAGTGTCCAAAGTTTGCAAATTAATTTAGATGATTTTGGTAGTACTATCATTTATGAAATGTAGCAAAAAGTACAAAATTTTATATTAAATTTAAAACTATTGATATTACCGTAATCTAAAATAATTACTGTATATTTTCTCCATTCTTAAGACCACTAACAAATGAAGCATTAATATTCTTTAGCTTTACTGCAAATGCAGGTATTAAATTTTTCGTTTATCAAAACTTAAACCTGAACATAATAGAATTAGTAATATCTTATAAACCGCAAACTCTTAAATTGATATCTAACTATTCAATTATTTCAACATTCTTATTTATTTGAATTAATTGCTTTCTTATTTCACTTTGATAATTAGCAACCTTAAGGATTACTCTTACGCTTTCTAAATTCCTTATGATTTCTGGCTGAAAAACTTCATAAGGTGTTCCGTATAATCGCTTACCTTTTTTCATTAATGCATTATCTAGTACACCGGTAATATTGCATTCGTTCAACCCCAAATAATATAAACTTTGCGAAAAAACATGAGCGCCAAAAATATATGTTGTAGCAGTTGGATTACCATAAAAACTTAGTTTAGTTTTCTCTACAAATTTAGCAAGGCCACTCCATAATAAATCAAAATTTTTTAAATTTAATTCATTTGATACTTTTGCTTTATGTATGTCAACTTCAATAATTTTCTTCTTCTTTAACTTAACAAAAAAGCTATGATTAATATAATTATCAACACTCAAAATTTCAAAGCCTGTTTTTGCCGCTATATAATCTAAATTTTCAAGTGTTAAGAAATATGTATGCTCAAAATTTAATGCATTCGAACCACAATTTAATAATAATTGATTAATATTCGGAATTGACATGTGCATAATTGCTGAGTCTTCCATGTTCTTATTTATTTCACTCAGAAACTTAACTGGCTCATACAAGTGCTCTAAAACATGAGAATGCACAATAGTGTCAAACCCTTTTACTATTTTAGGATCATCTTCGAAATAACCCTTAACTATTTTTATACGCTCGTCTATAATAGTTGGGTCTGGCTCTACCATTAAATACCTAACATCTGGCAAGAAACCAATAATTTGCTTAGCAAGATATCCATGTGAACCTCCTATTTCACAAACACTTACAGGAGAATCCCTAATTAAAGTTTTTGCAAATTCTTTATGGTGAGTTTGCCAAATATTACCTACTGCTTCAACTGAATGATTCTGTGAGTAAAGTACTTGTAACGGCACTAACCCTACTAATTGAAGACAAAAACAATCCACGCAGACAGCCCATTTTTGATCCATATAAATATCTTCATTAATTGGTTGTTCTGTTACGCCCATGTAAATTGGAAATTTAGTCAAATTTTTATAACTTGTTAAAGAGCTTGACCCACATAATACGCAACTGTCTCTTTTAATTAGCTCTAGTGATTGAAATATTTGATTCATAATTTTATTTCTAAGTATTTTGGGTTACGCAACAAAAATTCATCATGCGCCAGTCTTATAATAGTTTCAAAAGCCCATCTATCAAAAATTCCATATTTTTTAAACAACCATTTTTCTCCTTCACTAATTAACAACTGTTTATTTAAAGAATAACTTTCTGTTCTCATAAGTTCTGAATAAGTTAACAACAATTCTTCTCTTTCTGCAACTAAAAATTTATTGTATATCCCCACAGCAAAATTTGCAGAATAAATTCTAAAAGCTATCTCTTTATAAGATAAATATGCTCTAAAGTTTTCATCATCAAACAATGAAACACTTGCCCCAATTTTATAACTGGAGACTAATTCCCACTTTAGTAAAATTGGACCTTCAGGTATATTCCATACCAAGCCAATCCTATTTTTTATTAAAGGTAGATATGGATCGTTTTTTTCTGGCAAGGTATATGCCATGATTTTCGGAAATTGCTTTGAGTCCACTTCAAAGGCATTTAAGTCTAATTCCATAATTTCGGTATCAACTGGAATGCAAAAAATCCAGTCAAATTTGTAGTTCTCTAATGCATAACTTAAACCTAAATTAAACCCCCGATTTATCCTGTAGCCCTGTTTTAGCGCGTTTTCATCGACTGCTCCAATAGTTATGAATTTGCTTTGCAACATTTTATCTGTGCTTGAATCTACTATTATTACCTCTGATACACCCATATCTAGTAGTTTTTTTCTAAGCTCGTCGCATATTTCTCCCAAGTTTCTATTTAGAATAATTGCTATATATTTATGATTAAGATGCATAACCGAAACATTCTAAGTAACGATTAATTGATTTTTTAACTTCATAGTAAACATGTTTGTCTAAATCGACATTTATTTTTTTAAGTCTTTCGCGTAATTCTGCTCTCCATTCCAGGTGCCAATTTTCAGAAAAATGATAATGCCCAGCTATTAACATTTTTTCAAATTGATTTGATTCACTATTCTCTAGCATCCACTTTTTCCACTTACCTAAGGAATTAACTTTACTAACCATAATTTCTACTAAGTCATCTGACAATGTCAATTTGGCAAGATTAATAATTGTTTGTGTTTCAATGTATCCAAATTCTGGTGCAACATTCGCAGCGTGTATTCCAAATCTTGGATGCCACTTAAGGGCTTCATCCGACATGTAATCAGCATTGTGTTCTTTTAACCAAACTCTGTTTAATTCACATAGCTCAGTAACTCTAGGTAGATTAAAACTTGCCGGCAAATAGCCTTTAGAATCTAATGGATTATCAAAATTTCCTACATTCCTTCGCTCAACAACTTTCGTCCCAGTTTGGTGAACATAAAATATAGGGATTGGTAAAGCTTTATTTTCTAAATCACTTAAGATTACTTTTAGCTCAGATTCGACATCTTCCGAAGAAGAATACACTTGCTCTTCTGTCCCAATTTCATATAATATGTCAGAAGTTTTAATAGTTTCACAAAAATTAATTAATTCATAAACTATTTCTCGAACTTCATTCTTATTTAATCCATGCTTAAACCCAAGGCTAGGATCAATATGTATTAAATCAAACCCAGATTTAATGTCGGCTTCAATTGAAATCTTTACTAATTTCATTTCCTCCTCAAGGGTATTAGGTAATCCATTACTATTCAATTGCTCTAATTGCCACGGTCCGCAGTGATCTCGAGACAATAAAACATTGCCCCCTTTATCATTAAGTTTGACATATTGCGCAAATTCTTCCGTAGACCAATTATTTACATACCCACCTCCTAATTCTCTACACTCAATTTGTCGCCTACTTGGGATCATTGCTATCGGTAAATTATAAAAATTGGATAATTCAATTATTGCATCTACGCTAAATCTTGACATTGGTCCAGCACCTAGCAAGGTGATTTTACGTGAAACTAGATCCTCTATTTTCTTTAAATTGCTCATTAAATATCCCATAAATGTTTTTGGAACTTTTCATACAGTAAAATATCTAAGACTTCAGCAACCGCACCACCACCTCCAGTAGCATTCAATACATTACTTACCCTATTGAGCAGTTCCGGATGAGCATTTCTCGGAGCAAAACTTCTTACCACGTATCTTAAAGAAGGTATATCTGTGAAACTATCAACTACCAACGCAGTTTCCTCTCGTATAAAATGATTTGAAATCCAATCACTTCTCAAATCTTCAGGTACAAGGGTTATTGGCAAACCTAAATGCTCGGCACGTAATTTGCTTATCTCAAACCCTTTTTTATCCGCGGAAATTAGTTGTAAATTGAAAAAAACACTACACCTTTTTATAGCTTGAGCATCATGGCTACCAAAACGTTTTAGAATTTTCCCATCAATTGAATAAAAGAAAGTTCCATCCGTTAGCACACCATCAACGTCAAAAATTACATTACTAATCGACAAATTCGACATTAAATTATAGTACCCGAAAAAGGCATAAAACTAGGTAAATGATCGTAAACCCACTATCATCCAGACAATTACTAAAAGGAGTTTTATGGAAATTCAAAACCCAAAAATCGTAACGAAGCCCTGGGGGAGTGAGTTATGGATTGCAGATGGAATTCGAACACCTTATGCGCTGAAGCGTATAGTATTTAAAGAAGGATTCAGGTCTAGTTTACAAGTGCATCAGTATAAATTCGAAACCAACTATGTATTAAGCGGAACGGGGATATTACAAATTAGAGATGAGCTATTTAATTGTGAAGAATATCTGGCTAGTTCTCATCAATCATTAATGATTGATGAAGCAGTTTGTACTTTAAGAGATATCCAAATTAAACCCGGAGACGTAATAGACGTAAAGCCAGGTCAAATTCACAGAGTAATTGCCAGCACAGACTTAGTCTTTATTGAAGCAAGCACTAAAGAATTGGATGATGTAATAAGATTAGCGGATGATGCATCTAGAGGACATGGCAAAATCGAAACCGAACATGGAAATTGATGTATTAATTTCAACAGCAGGTGAAGGATTACGACTCCATAAAGTTAATTCAGAAATTAATAAGTCACTACTACCATACTTGAATAAGCCAATTATTCACCACATAATTGAAAAAATTCCCAGTAACTTTAGGATTGGTATTTTACTGGGGTATAAATCTCAGCAAGTTAGAGATTTTTTAACAATTGCGTATCCAGAACGAGAATTTACATACATATATGTAGATGATTGGACTTCTAGTAAAAGCGGAACAAAATATTCGTTAACATTCGCCCATAAATTACTCCAAAAGTCTTTTTGGTATTTTCCATGTGACGGAATTTACCAAGATACTAATTTTCTTTTTAAAGAATTTTCAGAAGATGTATTTCTAGTAAGTAAAATTGATAAAAGTAAGGCATACCATTATTTAACATTCATTTTAGAAAAAAATAGAATTTTAAAGCAATTTTTTAAATCTACTGAAGTCACTGGAGATCATGCTTTCACTGGTGTGATGAAAATTATTGATAAAGAAGTTTTTTTTTCTAGATTAGAAGAATCGAACTCAAACGAATTTATATCAGTCATACTTGAGAATTCCTTGGTCCATTTAACAGAAAATTGGAAAGATTTAGGCAATTTCGAAATGTATGAAGATGAGATATCCAAAACGGAAGGGTTTGATTTCTCTAAAACTGGCGAGTACACATATCAATTAAATGAAAAAATTGTTAAATGGTGGCCTGACCTAGCAATTCCAAACCATAAGTTAGAAAAACCAAGGATAAAACCAGATGTTTTCCCAAAGAATATTAAGTCTTTGAATCAATACTTATCCTATTCAAAAGCCGATGGATTCCCTTTCTATGAGAGCGTAAATAAAAAAAATTTTACAACCTTACTAGACTGGCTCCAGAATAAATTATGGTCTCCACAGAATTTGAATATTGAAGAAAATCTTTTGCAATTTTATAAAAATAAAACCCAGTCAAGAATTGAACTTTTAGGTAGTAAAAAAGATCTCATGAGTTATAACCCAAAAAATATAAACGGCATAGAAGTGCAACCATGGGAACACTATTTCAAAAATATAAACTGGGATTTGTTAATACAAAGGAATCAACCATCATTTATTCATGGTGATTTACAGTTTGATAATATAATTTATGATAGTAATACAAATGAATTTGTTCTGATCGACTGGCGTTATGATTTTTCAGGCCTTAAATTGGTAGGCGATTTATATTATGATTTTGGGAAAATGTTGGGTGGGATATATGTAAATTACCAAGATATAAAGAAAGGAAAATTTAAGTTTAACTGTGAGAATAGTAAAGTAGAATTTGAGCTGCCTCTAGTAAATGAAAAAAAAGAGTTAATATCTATCCTAGAGTCCTACATAGATACAATCGGACTAGATATTACTAAGGTTCGAGAGTTAGTTCCATTAATTTTTTGGAACATGGCGCCACTTCATAAAGAGCCATTTTCAAATTTATGTTGGAGTTTAGGTATTTTGCATTACGAAATGCTTAATCAATGATAAAGAACTTGGGAAGTATTGCAGCTTCCCCAGGCAAGACTGGCAAATATTATTATTCCAAATTTTTTCAGTATCATAATATACATTCAGAATATAGTCCTTTTAAGGCAAATAATATGCATGAGGTACTTGATTTTTTATCAAATAAACAATATTCTGGCTTCAATATATCAATGCCGTTTAAACAGCAAGTGATTCAATACTTGAATTTCTCATCTCCAAATGTTGATCTTTATAACTCATGCAATACGATTAAAATAATCAATGGAGAACTTCACGGTTTTAATACTGACATAAATGGCGCATTAAAAATTATTTTAAGCATATCGAAAACTGATTCTGTCATGGTACTTGGAAATGGCGCAATGGGAAAAATATTTGTAAAATTATTAAAGGAATATGGAATTAATTATAGTATTAGCTCACCATCCCTGAATAATTGGGAATCTCGCCATGCAAAGTGTGATGTTTTAATAAATTGTACCTCACTTGGTACTTCAATCGACATATCACCAGTTGAATCAGTAAATGCAGCCCGAGCTGTTTTTGATCTAGCTATTAATGGGAATAAGTTACGAGATTTGTGTAAGTCTGTAAGCTATGTCTCTGGGATATTATTTTATAAAGAAGTTTTTTTAGAGCAGTTTTTTCTTCATACCGAAATTCAACCAGATCCAGATTACTTTGATTATCTAACTAGTTTAATTGATTGAAAGTTACGTAAGCAAAATATAAATATATATTACTATGTTTAGTTTTAACTTAAAATCTTGTAATTGCCAATAAGAAGAAATTTACTGATTTTATATATCATACTCGGTCCCTGGTAAAAGCAATTGTTTAGAAAAGAAGTAGGAATTAAATTTTGATTCTTAAAAACTCTTTTATAGATGGAGGTAAATTATGGCGTATACTTAATTTTCTATACTGATCAACGAACAACATTCTTATCTTGAATAATTTAGTATTTCCTGAATATATTGGTAAAAATAAGTTAAGAGTTTTTCTCAGAAAAAATTTATCAGTAATGCATAAAAACAAAACCAAAAATGAATAGCTAGTACTCGTAAATTTAAATGCACGGCTTATGTACCATAAATTCTTTAAATTCACTTTATATGCAGAACCTAATAACGCAAGATTGATTAAAGTTGATACATCATTTATCTTAATTAGTTTTGGTTCAACCGGTAAGTCAAGTTTTTTCTTATTATGAAAATAATTGCCCTTTGTCCAATCTACATGTTTAATAGAATTTCCCTCTACTGTGCAACAAGTTCTGAGAGGTGATGCTATAGGCGCTTTAACTTTTGCATATCCGTACCCATCCAAATGACGAAAGAACTCGCAAGTCGGCACAATTCGACTAATCGGTTCAAATTCAACCCATGGCCCAAAGGGATTATCTGGTCTAACGATTCTTGATCCACCCGTGAAGTCTTCAGTCCACCATGATTTAAAAAAATCTGGACCAATCAAACAAGTCCCAATAGTATTCGTAGCTGTGGTTACGAAGTAATAATCACTATTTTTAAACTTTACCCATTTACCAGATCTCAGATTGCCAATAGATTCTGGCCAGTGAGATATTTCTCCTACATATTCTTTGCCAAAAGAATTTAAATCATTTATAAATTTATAAAGTACTAATGAGTCACTATGGGTGAAAATATGATCATGGTTGTTTTTAAGAAGAACAACTTCTGTGTCGCAAGGTATATTTGTTGAAGCTTTTTTCCATTCTAAGAAATATTCCAAACGTTTTCTATATATTTTAGCATTTGGGATGTATAATTTTATGTGTTCGCATATTAACTCAACGAATTTATTATACTCAAAGGATACCTCAAAATAAATTTCAGCCGAACTAAATTCGATATTTCTTAGGGAATGAATTGTACTCAAAAATTGCTCAACTTTATTCTGGTTCGGTGAAATGTTACTACCATAAAAACCTGGATCACCAGGCGGAGTATCTGTTAAATAAACCGACATTAGCAGGTGAATTCTGGGCATTAATTTAAATTTTCTTGTAGCACCAACACACAAAAATCATACATCATAAAATGGTGTGTATGTCTGAGTTTTATTCCTAATTCCATTTATTTAAAAATTTCACTAAATCTAGGTATAAGTAATTTTGCCCCTTCTGTGCTGATGTGAAAAGAATTTGCATATAAATATACTCCACTTATATTCAACGGGCATTCATTTTTCTGGCAAAAGTATAAGAATGGATCAACTAGATCAACTTCATATTCTTGAGAGAGTTTTACTTCAGCTAAAAATGAAGGTTCACGCGCTAGTGATAAAACACTTTTATTAATCGAATAATCTGGATTAAAATCAAAAATTGTTCTTTTAAATTGGCCGGTATAGTTTGGCATAGTCTGAAGGATTACAACTTTAGAACCATATTTTTCTATTTGTTCTATGGTCTTACCTAATGCAACTCCATATCCTTTACACCCCAAGCCATTAATATCTGGGCACTTACCACCTGGGTTATTAACAGTTTTCCTACTAGTTTTTAAGTATCCGGTAGACAAATTTGCTATTACTACAAATTTTGGCTGGTTATCTTTTATCCATAACCAAGCATCTGCCCTCGTTTTTGAACATTTATCTACGTCAGAAATATAAACCATATCATTAATAAAAGGACAGCCTCTTCGAGCGCCAGAAACAACTCGCAAGTTCTGAGTCATGGCTGCAGGGACAATAGCATCTAATCCAAACGAAGCTTGAGAGTCTCCAACAACAAAAACAGTGTCCATGTAGCTCTTATTATTCCAAGAGCAATTCATTGCTCCAATAGCAGACTCATCAGTACAACCTGACTGATTGTAGTAAAATAAATAATTATCCGTAAAGATTTTGTTTTCGATTGAGTTTTTTGTATAGGCTGAATTACTAAAAGCAAACCAAATTGTAACTGACAATAAAAACAAAATCGTGATACTACTGTATAAAAAGCTTTTACTTTTAACAAGTAATTGTTTTTTTTCGATTTTTTCGCTTATAAAGATACTAATTGGTAAAGAAATAATTCCAGCCATTATTGGCACATATTTGTTCTCTGGAAAATGAATATGGATTAGTGTTATCATTGGAAGGTGTACTAAATAAAGAGGATAAGCGTAAGAACCCAAATTTTCTAATGCAACTTGGAATTTGTTCTTACTTCGAATCTTGTTTTTAGAAACGATCATTAAGCAACAAAGAAATAGCATTAAAAGCAATATTTTTATATGCTTATCTTGGTCTGCTATATTTGTTATAAAGAATATGTATAAAATTGAAATCATAAGCACTTTAGATAATAATTTCGAAATTAAATTCCATTTTATACTTACCAAATCTAATAAATGGTATATAAATACCCCAAACATAAATTCAAACATTCTATAAGGTGATAGGTAAAATACAAACATATTTTTATTGATAATTTTGTTATTTAAGTCAAAGAAGTTGAAGGAGTAAGTATATAAAAATAAACTAAATATTAAGATTGTAAAAATAAGAAAAACTTTAGTTGTTTTACTGAATTTATTTATCATCAGGTATAAGAAGGGGAAAATTAAATAAAATTGAAATTCAACAGAAAGCGACCACAAATGAATTAGTGGATTATTATCTGTGCTGCTTGTGCCGTATATACCGGACTCTTTATAGTAAATTAGATTTGATAACCCAAGCAAAGCATAAAATACATTTTTGACTGTAACTAATATTTCATTTCCACTCTGTAAAATAATAGCCAGAAACAATGTAAAACTCATTACTACAATTAAAGTTGGGTAAAGTCTCCAAAATCGATTAATATAAAACAATTTTAGTGATTTAGCCTCAGTAAAGTATTTTTTTGTTAGAACACTTGAAACAATATATCCCGAAATAAAGAAAAATATATCAACTCCCATAAAACCAGATTCAATAGGGAGACCCATGTGGTATAAAACAACTAAAATAATTGATACTGCCCTTAATTGCTGAATAAACTGTATCTTTGATTGTTGATTAGTTATCTTAATTTTTACCTAATTTCTATCATTCAGGAATACCCTCAAATTTTAACATAGATATAGATAATTGACGTAATCCCACATGTTTAAAAATTTTAGTAAATTTATAAAGGAATTAACTCGCTTGAACAGGTTATTTAGTACATAAGTATAAACAATTTAGATAGGTTACTTTATAAGGGAAGAATAATAATGACAGGTTTGTTTTATCTGCATTATTCGTGCCATCATATTATTAGGAGCTGGTGCTCAGTGGATCTGGCTTATTGGCCCAATCACGGTTTATTAATTTTAAGTATTACTGCAGGAAGTTATAGCTGCTAGATAGGCCTATTACAAAATAAGGGTTATAATTAATCATGAATTGGATTAATAACTTAACACAAAATTTTAATTAAAATTAAGAATCAGATACATAACTGGTAAAAGATATTGAAAAGAGAAGCAAATAATGCAAACTAAAGAGGTGCTTGCCCACAAATATGTGAAAAGGCTTTTTGTAGCAAGATTTATTTCAAATTATGGAAACGGTATGGGACCAATAGCACTAGCTTTTGGAATCTTAGGTTTACCAAACGGTTCAGCTAACTTACTTGGTTTAGTTTTAGGAACCACAACAGTTTTATTTTTAGTTATGGCACCATTTGGTGGAGTAATTGCAGATAAGTATGGCCGGGCAAAAATGGTTGGCTTAACCGATATGGCTGGTGGATTGATTCTTTTTGTTCAAGCAGGCTACTTTGTAACTGGAAATGTGCCAATTGCAGTTTTATTGATTGTTAACGGAGCTTTCGGTATTTTGTGGGGAATCTTTTGGCCGGCATTCTCAGGTGTTATTCCAGCAGTTTTACCTGAAGCAGGTTTGCAAAAAGGTAATGCTCTTAATGCATTGTTTACAAACTCCGGAATGATTTTGGGTGCTGCCTCTGCCGGCTTTTTGATTGATGCATTTGGCCCTGCCATAACTCTAGGTATTGACGCTGCATCATTTTTTGTATCGGGCTTACTAGTGTTTACATTTCGTCACTTAACGCCAAGGGCGGTACACACAGAGAACACAATGATTGATGATTTGCGCCATGGTTGGAAAGTTTTTATTTCCTTTAGATGGATTGTGATTATTGTGGCAGTCTTTTCATTTATTGTGATGTGTTGGGCAGCAGCTGAAAATGTTTTAGGCCCCCTTATAGCCCTTGAGCACTTTGATGGCGCTAAATCCTGGTCATATGTAATAACTGCAGAGTCGGTTGGTTTAGTAGTAGGTTCATTAATAGCAATTAAAGTAAAGCCAAAGTATCCAATGCGTTTTCTTATGCTCTCATCTTTTACTATTACTTTTTATATTGCCTCTCTTGCAAAGCCTCAATCACTGGCTGTAATCGCAGTTGGCGCATTTCTATTTGGTATCACATTAGATCTATGGGGAACATTGTGGAGTACTGCGTTGCAACGTAAAGTACCGAGGGATTCACTCTCCAGAGTTTCATCCTTTGATGCAATGGGGTCCCTTATGTTTAGGCCAATTGGGCTAGCAATTGCCGCCCCACTTTCTACCTTACTTGGCATGGAGACCTTCATTTATATTTTGGCAGTCATTACCGTATTTGCAATTGTGCTGCCGTTGTTTAACTCTGAGGTAAGGAATATGAGTTATGAAGAGATGACTTAAAACCTTAGTTTATAATTATTAGCACTAAGTTCATAAATATCCTCTGGCCCATCCTTCTCATCTATTTGTTGCCCCTTATATTCAAAGCCAAGCTTTTTAATAATATACTGGGATATTAAATTATCTGGTGAGACGGTGTATCGAAGAGTTTTAACTAGCGGATCATTAACTACCCAGGACCACATTCCATGCAATATCTCCTGGCCATAGCTATTGCCTTGGTATTTTTTAGCAACACCAAAGCCAATCTCGATCATGCCATCACTATCGGGTGCATCGTGAAAGCCGGCGCTTGCAATAATTATTGGATTATCTTTTAAGACTGCAACTCTAAGTAGGTACTTTGCA
>Ga0209191_1001108_pt1 | contig 18305 bp, 20 predicted proteins | sample S_130626_EF_Meta_FD_187320 | JGI IMG/M metagenome (GOLD analysis project Ga0209191, IMG submission 187320) | Freshwater microbial communities from Lake Simoncouche, Canada to study carbon cycling - S_130626_EF_MetaG (SPAdes) (version 2) | ecosystem: Environmental > Aquatic > Freshwater > Lake ...
TCGGGTGTGCGAATACGATCATTAATGCGCGGGTCAGTTGTGATTTGTGCTCCTTCGGCTTCGTTTAACGCTTTGGTCTAACAGCGCTGCATGAGAAAACCGCAAGGAAAAAGAGAAGTAAATCTCTCATCCGACAAACCAGCTCGCACTAGTGGCGAAGAAGGTGGGAGCGGTAACTCCTCTTGCAGTGATTATTAGGCCACTGGTCTGGGGCAAAGATTACCGGCTTGGGGCTAAAAGGTGAAATTGAGGCCTGAAGTGCGCTTAGGCACCCATGGCATGGACGCCACCGTCAACATGGATGATCTCGGCCGTAGTCTTTGGAAACCAATCTGAAAGCAGAGCAACAACGGCCTTGGCAGCAGGCACTGGATCTGTCACATCCCATGCAAGAGGTGCTCGCTCATTCCACACTTTTTCAAACTCATCAAAGCCTGGAATAGATTTTGCAGCCATCGTGCGAATAGGACCTGCTGCTACCAAATTAACTCGAATATTTTCAGCACCCAAATCACGTGCCAAATAGCGTGATGTTGATTCCAGTGCAGCTTTTGCAACACCCATCCAGTCATATTTAGGCCAAGCAACAGTTGCATCAAAATCAAGGCCAACGACTGATCCACCGCCAGTAAAGAGTGGCTTGGCAGCCATCGTCAAAGACTTCAAAGAATAGGCAGAGACATGCATGGCAGTTGAAACATCTTCCCACGACGTCTTGAGGAAATTGCCGCCAAGAGCTGATTCGGGTGCAAAGCCAATTGAATGAACAACACCATCTAGTCCATCTGGAAAATGCTCCCGCACTCGCGATTCAAGAGCGGTGAGATCTGCCTCGTTTATAACATCGAGTTCAATAATTGGTGCGGGTTGTGGCAAGCGCCCTGCAATACGTGTTGTTAATGAAAGAACGCGACCATAGGAAGAAAGAACAACTTGTGCGCCCTGCTCTTGTGCAAGACGAGCGATGTGAAAAGCAATGGAACTATCTGTTAGTACTCCCGTAACAAGAATCCTCTTGCCATCAAGTAAACCCATATCAGTGACCCATTCCTAATCCGCCATCTACTGGAATTAATGCTCCCGATATATAGCTGGCTTGTGGTGATGCGATAAACGTAACAACATCGGCGATCTCTTGCGCAGAACAAAAACGGCCTAAAGGAATTGAGCCGGCGATTTCATTGCGGCGCTTTTCATCCAAAGTCGATGTCATATCTGTTTCAACAAAGCCTGGCGCAACCACATTGGCGGTAATACCGCGGCTTCCGATTTCTCGTGCAAAAGATCGCGCCATTCCAACTAAACCTGATTTAGAGGATGAATAGTTCACCTGTCCGGCAGAACCCAATGCACCCACAACCGAGCCAACAAAAATGAGGCGGCCCTTTTTCAACTTCAAAAGACCTTTAGTAGCACGGCGTGCCACACGAAATGCCCCAGTCAGATTGGCATCAATAACAGATTCGAAATCCTCATCACTCATCCGCATTACAAGTCCATCTTTAGTTATGCCTGCGTTAGCAACAATAATTTCTGGAATGCCCCACTGCGCTTCTATCTCATCGAAGGCTTTATCGACACTCTCAGAACTAGTCACATCCATGATGACGGACTTGAAACCAGAAGGTGCTACACCGCTGCGATATGTAACAACTACATCGTGACCTGCGGCTGCAAGTGAGTGCGCCACTGCCAAACCGATGCCGCGATTTCCACCTGTTACCAAGGCCACTGAACTCATAGCCAAAACTTACTGGTTACCGCTAGGTATTCAAAAGAAGCGCTTGGGTGCGCCTGGCACTACTCTTAATACATGGCTAAGAAAAAGAAAGTTTTCGAGATTACCGATGCACCTTTAGCCCTAACCCGTGATCAAGCTGCTCGCCAAAAAAGGTATTTCATTTCGATGATGGTTCGAACTGCTTGCTTCGTCTTAACCGTTGTTTTGCCTAGTCCCTACCGTTGGTTCGCTTTAGCCGGAGCCGTGGGTCTTCCATATTTTGCTGTTGTGATTGCAAATGCCGGACGTGAAACTATTAGCCGAAATAATCAGATTATCGAAGAGAAACCTTTATCACTCGATTAATCATGGCAAAAGTTCGCGAACCATATGCATTCTTCAAATCTCTCTTTGCTCTGGCGCTCATAGTTCTCTGTCTCATAGCCGCTCAATGGCAATATCATCGAGGTGTTGACCGACATGCTCGAAATAACATGATTGAAAAGCATATCGCCCTTGCACCAGTTGCTTTGGACTCAGTGAAGAATTCACCTCTTGCAGCTGAATGGCAAACAGTCACAACTGCAGGCACATTTGATTCGACCAAACAAATTCTCCTGCGAAACCGCTATAGCGAAGGTGTTTATGGTTTTGAAATTCTCACCTTGTTTACAACTTCCAGTAATGAAAAATTCTGGGTAGATCGCGGTTGGGTGAAAGCTGGAGCCACCGCAACAATCGCACCAACTATTACTCCCCCACCAACTAATGAAGTTTCGATCACCGGCAGATTGCGCTTAGATTCTTCACTTCCCCGAGGTTCCTTCTTTGCCTTACCTGCAAGTGGAACTGGTTTGATTTCTAAACTAGACGCCCAATCGCAACTACAAACACAGAATTACTACATAGATCTCTTAAGTGGCTCTGAAAGCTCACTAGTTCCAGCTGTTGCTGCCCAGTTGCCAGAACTCACCGATGGACCGCATATGGCATATGCATTGCAATGGCTATTTTTTGCAGGGTTAGTAATTTATGGGCGAATACTAATTCGCCGCACCCGTTAAATCCTGACGGTTATATAGGTCGGCATAGAGGCCGCCACGAGCAACTAATTCATCGTGCTTTCCGCGCTCTACTATTTGCCCCTTTTCCAATACAAGAATCTGATCTGCATCTCTGACTGTGCTCAGACGATGGGCAATCACAATGCTGGTGCGGCCCTTGAGTGCGCTCTGCAAGGCTGCTTGGACCAGGGCTTCATTCTCTGAATCTAAATGAGCTGTTGCTTCATCAAGAATGACCACTGCCGGTGATTTAAGAAGCAATCTGGCAATAGCAAGTCTCTGCTTTTCTCCACCTGATAAACGATGTCCGCGCTCACCCACCATGGTGTCAAGTCCATTAGGCAAGGAGTTAATCAAATCCCAAATCTGTGCGGACTCACAGGCAATTCGCATTTCATCTTCGGTCGCATCGTTTTTGGCATATCTTAAATTTTCAGCAATGGTTTCATGGAATAGGTGAGCATCCTGCATAACAACACCAATTGCCCCACGCAAAGATTCCAGAGTTAGATCCCGTATGTCATGTCCATCTATCTCAATGGCACCTGTTGTGACGTCATAGAGTCTTGGCAGCAGTGCACTTATCGTTGTCTTGCCTGCACCAGATGGACCAACTAGCGCCGTTAATGTCCCGGGGGCTGCAGTAAAAGAAAGACCGCGTAGTACTTCACCACTTTGAATTGTCTCTGGCTTTGCAGCAGATTCAAGGGAGGCAAGTGAAATCTCTTCGGCTCTTGGATATGAAAAACTAACATTCTTGAATTCAATCTTCGGGTGAGTTGGCTTCAAATCGATTGGATTTTCACGATTCTTCACCATCGGTTCTAGATCAAGAACTTCAAAAACGCGCTCAAATGAAACAAGTGAAGTCATAACATCAATACGCACATTCGATAACGCAGTGAGAGGACCATAGAGTCTTGCTAGCAGCGCGGTAATTGCAAGCAATGTTCCAACTGTTACGCCTCCATTTATTGCTAAATGCCCACCAATTCCATAGGCGAAAGCTGTTGCAATTGCAGCAACACTGGTCAGTGCAATAAAGAAGAGGCGGTTGAGCATCGCCATTTTGATTCCAATATCTGCAACCTTGCGTGCTCTTGATCTAAAGTACTCACGTTCTCTATCGGGTTCTCCATAGAGTGCAACCAGCATCGCGCCAGAAACATTAAAGCGCTCAGTCATCGTGCTCGACATTTCGGCATTTGTGTTGAAGGAATCACGGGTGAGCTCTTGAAGTTTGCGTCCAACCCATTTAGTTGGAATCAAAAACACTGGTAGGAGAAGTAGCGAAAAGATAGTTATCTGCCACGATAAAATCAGCATGGTCACGCCTACAAGCACCAAACTCACAACGTTGCTAACCAGGCCCGACAAGGTTGCTGTAAAGGCTTGCTGAGCACCCATGACATCGGAATTTATTCTAGATATGAGAGCGCCAGTTTGTGTGCGGGTAAAGAAAGCTATTGATTGTCTTTGCACGTGCCCAAAGACAAGTGAGCGCAGATCATAGATAAGTCCTTCACCGATTCGAGAAGAGAAATAGCGTCCAAGCATGCTCATGGCTGCATCTGCTACTGCGAGTAAACCCACGAAAATTGCAAGACGTGTGACTAATGCTCCATCTTTTGGAATAACACCTTGGTCAATGAGTTGTCGCAGCAGTAATGGTGTAGCAACAATTAAGGCTGCATCTATGACGACTGTAAAAAGAAAGATCCAGATGCTCAGGCGATACGGCTTTGCGAAAGTAAAGATTCGCTTCACTGTGCCGGCCTTGAGTTTTTGCTGCTTGACCGAAGGGTCTGCAGTCATCGATCTGTGAGTCATCCAAGCCGCATGCATTGACATGTGACTACCTTATTGAGTTATACCTCAGACAGTAAAACCGAGAGCGCGCAGCTGATCTCTTCCGTCATCAGAAATCTTGTCTGGACCCCAAGGTGGCATCCAGACCCAGTTGATTTTCACATCGGTCGTCATGCCTGCCAATGCCGAACGGGTTTGATCCTCAATAACATCTTGTAGCGGGCATGCAGCCGATGTCAGCGTCATATTCAAAATTGCGATATTTGCTTCATCAACCATCACATCATAAATTAAACCTAAATCGACAACGTTAATTCCCAATTCTGGGTCGACAACATCCTTCATTGCCTCCGTGACATCTTCAACACTCGTTGTCATTTGCTCTCTCCCTGTGACTGAATCGCTGCATCTTTAAAGGCCATCCAACCTAGCAGTGCGCACTTTACACGGCCTGGAAACTTTGAGACTCCCGCAAACACCACTGCATCTTCTAGGACTTCGGGGTCCCCCGCTGCAGCTCCCTTACTTGCCATCAGCTCTGAAAAGGATTTAACAATTGCATCTGCTTGCTCCAACGTTTTGTCGGTAACAAGATCGCTGAGCATTGAAACACTTGCTTGCGAGATTGAACATCCCTGGCCATCCCACGTTAGGGACGTGATCACGTTGTTTTCGACGTTGAGATTCAAAGTAATTTCATCTCCACAGCTTGTATTCACATGACTCACTTGGGCTGTATAAACGGGATTGAGTCCCTTATGTTGTGGATGCTTGTAGTGATCTAAAATCACTTCCTGATACAGCGAATCAAGTTCCATCAAAATCTCCCAAAGTACTTCTGAGCACCTAGTAATGCATCGACTAACGCATCAACATCACGCTCATCATTGTAGAGATAAAAGGAAGCGCGAGTAGTGGCCGGCACATTCATGGCTCGTGCCAGTGGCCACGCACAGTGATGACCTGTGCGAACAGCAACACCCTGGCTATCAACATACTGTCCAATATCGTGTGGATGAATATCTGCAAGTGTGAAGGAAACGGTTGCCCCTCGAGCAATATTCTCTAATGGTCCAACAATTCTTATTCCTTCAATTGCAGAGATTTTTTCCAACGCATATCCAGTCAGTGCAATCTCATGCTCACGAACTGCGTCCATCCCCAACTCAGTCAGATATTTACAAGCAGCACCTAGTCCAACAGCCTGAGCCATATTTGGAACACCAGCTTCAAATTTTTGTGGAACTGGAGCCCATGTGGCAGTTGTCATTGTTACGTTTTCAATCATTGATCCACCTGTAAGGAAAGGTGGAAGTTCATCTAATAGCTCTGCCTTACCCCACAGGACTCCAACACCAGTTGGGCCGACTGCCTTGTGACCAGAAAAGGCTAAAAAGTCCACACCTAGTTCAATAACATTCACACTCATGTGCGGCACTGATTGACAAGCATCTAAAACGACTACCGCACCAACTTCATGTGCGCGCTTCACAATGGCATCAAGTGGGTTAATAGTTCCTAAAACATTTGATTGGTGGGTGATAGCGACCACCTTTGTATTAGCGGTAATAACCTGATCAATATTTGCAAGATCTAATCTTGAATCCTGCGTAACGTTAAACCATTTGAGCTGGGCGCCTGTGCGAGCGGCTAATTGCTGCCAAGGAATTAGGTTTGCATGGTGTTCCATTTCGGTAACAACAATGGAATCAGAGGCGGTCAGTGCAAAGCGGTTTCCTGGCAGCGCATTACCCATTGCATAAGCAACCAAATTAATTGACTCCGTGGCACTTTTCGTGAAGATAACTTCGCTTTCCTGCCCACCAATGAATTTGGCAACAATTTCACGTGCACCTTCATAAGCATCAGTAGCCTCTTCAGCTAGTTGATGGGCTCCACGATGAACGGCAGCATTATGCTTTGAGTAGAAATCACTTTCAGCGTTAATTACTACCCACGGCTTTTGCGCTGTTGCTCCGCTATCTAAATAGACAAGTCTTTTTCCATCGCGAATAGTACGTTCGAAGATTGGAAAATCTTTACGTACTTCTGCGACAGAAAAACTCATTAGTCCCTTACTTGCTCACGTAATCTGCGTAGCCATTGGCCTCTAGCTTGTCTGCTAGATCCGGTCCACCTTCTTCAACAATTTTGCCGTTAGCAAAAACGTGAACAAAGTCTGGCTTGATGTACTTTAAAATACGCGTGTAGTGAGTGATAAGCAATACCCCGAGATCATTATTAGCCTTTGCACGGTTAACACCTTCAGAAACGATACGAAGAGCATCAACGTCTAAGCCTGAGTCCGTCTCATCAAGAATGGCCATCTTTGGCTTCAACAGCTCTAGCTGCATAATTTCATGTCGCTTCTTTTCTCCACCAGAAAATCCCTCATTAACATTACGTGTAGCAAATGATGGATCCATATTAAGAGCTTCCATCGCACCTTTAACTTCGGCAACCCATGTGCGTAGCTTTGGAGCTTCACCACGAAGAGCTGTTGCTGCTGTGCGCAGGAAGTTAGAAACCGAAACACCAGGAACTTCAACTGGGTATTGCATCGCTAAAAACAAGCCAGCCTTTGCACGCTCATCCACAGTCATGTCTAAAACATCTGCACCATCTAGTGTTACAGAGCCACCAGTAATTGTGTACTTAGGATGGCCTGCAATTGAGTACGCAAGAGTTGATTTACCAGAACCGTTGGGTCCCATGATTGCATGTGTCTCGCCAGACTTAATCGTTAGGTCCACACCCTTAAGAATTTCAACACTACCGTTTTCAGTATCAACTGAAACCTGTAGACCGCGGATTTCTAGAACGCTCATTATTTTCTCTCTTCTACTCGTGTACTAAATCTCAACCGTGACGGAATTTCCGTCGATTTTCACTGCATAAGTCTCAAGACTGATATTTGCCGGCAGTGTCAATGCCTTACCGGTACGTAAATCGAATTCAGCGCCATGTAGCCAACATTCAATTTTATAATCTGTCACATCACCTTCTGATAATGAAGCCTCTGAGTGAGAGCAAGTATCGTCAACTGCAAATACTTCATCGCCCACTCTGGCAACGCAGATGGTTTTACCATCTATTTCAATCTTGACCGGCTTTCCGACCTCTAATTGATCTAATGTTAAATCGGCCATCTATGCACCAGCTCTTTCAAGTTCGCCGTCAATGCGTTCCATTAGGCGCTCTTGTACTTCTTCATTTCCGATTTCAGTGATGATTTCATTGAAGAAACCACGAACAACAAGTCGACGGGCATTTTCAAGTGTGATTCCACGTGACATCAAGTAGAACAACTGCTCATCATCAAAGCGGCCTGTAGTACTTGCGTGTCCTGCACCGACGATCTCCCCGGTTTCAATTTCTAGGTTAGGTACAGAATCTGCACGGGCACCATCAGTTAGTAAGAGATTGCGGTTGAGCTCATATGTGTCAGTGCCTTCTGCAACTGCGCGGATCAAAACATCACCAATCCACACTGTGTGAGCATCTCTGCCGGCAAGAGCGCCTTTAAAGTTCACTCGAGACTTAGCATTTGGTACAGCGTGATCAACGTGCATACGGTGTTCAAAGAACTGTCCAGTTGTTGCAAAATAAACACCTAGAAGTTCAGCAGATCCACCCGGTGCAGTGAATTCCACAGTTGGAAGAATGCGTACGACATCTCCCCCAACGGTCACTGTAATTGATTTGAATGTTGCATCCTTATCAACCACCGCATGATGACGGGCTGTATAGACACTTTTTGAATCAAATTCTTGAAGTGAAACAAAAGTCAGCGATGAGCCAGCTGCCAAAGAAATCTCTAGGTCTTCTGCAAGCAAGGTATCGCCAATATTTTCAATGATCACTGTTGCAATAGCATGAGTACCCAGTGAGATACGCACTCTAGAAAGTTCAGCAGAATCAAGGGCGCCAGCTGAGCGAGTAAGAAAGATCGGCTCTTTGATTTCAGCATTTGCCGCAACGGCTAAATGAGAAACATCTGAGATTTCCCCGCGGATGCGCTCGATAATGACATCATCACTAACAGCAAGAGGCGCTAAAGATTCACGGGTAAAGCTGACGCCTTGAGGTAATCCGGCTTTAGCAACAAGGGTATTACGGTCTGCAGTCAGGGCAGAGCCATCATGTAAACCACGCAAGCGCTTAAGCGGTGTAAATCGCCACGCTTCCTCACGCCCTGTTGGAGTTAAGTAATTAGTTGTTAAAACAGACATTAACCAACAGCACCTTCCATTTGAAGTTCAATAAGGCGATTGAGCTCTAGGGCGTATTCCATAGGCAGCTCACGTGCGATTGGCTCAATGAATCCACGGACAATCATTGCCATAGCTTCATCTTCAGTTAATCCACGAGACATCAAATAGAAAAGCTGATCATCAGAGATCTTAGAAACAGTTGCTTCATGGCCCATTGAGACATCATCTTCACGAATATCAACATATGGATAGGTGTCAGATCGAGAAATTGTGTCAACTAGAAGTGCATCGCACTTAACTGTGCTCTTTGAGTGATGTGCTCCTTCTTGGACTTGAACAAGCCCTCGATAAGAAGTACGTCCACCATTTCGGGCAACAGATTTAGAAATTACAGACGATGATGTGTATGGTGCTGCATGAACCATCTTTGCACCAGAATCTTGGTGTTGCCCTTCTCCAGCAAAAGCAAGAGATAGCGTCTCACCCTTGGCGTGTGGACCCATCAAAAAGATTGCAGGGTACTTCATGGTTACCTTTGAACCGATATTTCCATCGACCCATTCCATCGTTGCACCTTCAGCACAAGTAGCGCGCTTTGTAACTAAGTTATAAACGTTGTTAGACCAGTTCTGGATCGTGGTGTAGCGAACGCGTGCACCCTTCTTCACAATAATCTCAACAACAGCTGAGTGAAGTGAATCTGACTTGTAAATAGGTGCAGTACAACCTTCAACGTAGTGAATGTATGAATCTTCATCAGCAATGATCAATGTGCGCTCGAATTGGCCCATGTTCTCAGTGTTGATACGGAAATATGCCTGCAAAGGAATATCAACATGAACACCCTTTGGAACATATATAAATGAACCGCCAGACCACACCGATGTATTGAGCGCTGCGAACTTGTTATCTCCCACTGGGATAACCGTTCCGAAGTACTCTTTAAATAGCTCTGGGTGCTGCTTAAGAGCGCTGTCTGTATCAAGGAAAATAACACCCTGCTTCTCAAGATCCTCACGAATTGAGTGATAAACAACTTCCGATTCATATTGAGCGGCCACACCAGAAACTAGTCGTTGCTTTTCAGCTTCAGGGATTCCTAGGCGGTCATACGTATTCTTAATTTCATCTGGCAGGTCTTCCCACGTTGCAGCCTGCTTTTCAGTTGAGCGCACAAAGTATTTAATAGTGTCAAAGAAAATTCCAGATAAATCAGATCCCCAGTTAGGCATTGGTTTCTTCTCGAAAAGTGAAAGGCCCTTAAGACGAAGGTCTAGCATCCACTGTGGCTCGGATTTCTTGGCCGAGATATCGCGCACGACATCCTCATTTAGACCGCGCTTAGCATTCGTGCCTGCCTCGCTCTTATCAGACCAACCATATTCATAGTTGCCGATACCTTCGAGTTCTGGATGTGCGATTGTCATGCACGTACCTTTCGCTTTGTTGTAGCCGTTGTTGTGGGAATAAATGTTGTACAGACTCCATCACCGTGTGCAATTGTTGCAAGACGTTGAACGTGTGTGCCCAATAAACGAGAAAGTGCCTCAGTTTCAGCTTCACATAACTGTGGAAATTCAGAAGCAACGTGGGCTATTGGGCAATGGTGTTGACATAGTTCTTCACCCATAGGCTTTTTAGCAATACTTGCTGCATAGCCCTGCTCGGTGAGAAATTGTGCAAGAGCTTCAGTTTTATTGCTCTTCTTTTCTAAGGCCACCGTTGCTTTTCTTTCAATATCATCAGCGCGAGATTGAGCAAAGCTAGAAACCAAATGTTCGCCAGATTGTGCTGACATAAACTTCAACGCGGCAACTGCTAAATCATCATAAGAATGTTCGAACTGTTCGCGACCTTTATCGCTCATAACAAATACTTTTGAAGGCCGACCTCTTCCGCGATTTATCGCAGAGTGCGGTTCACGGGCAGCAAGAACGCCATCTGCAACTAGTAAATCAAGATGGCGGCGAATACCAGCTGGAGTCAGACCTAAACGCTCTCCCAGTGCCGCTGCAGTTGATGGGCCATTTTCAAGTATGGAACGCGCCACTAAATCCCGGGTGCGAAGATCATCACCTGGAACTGGGCTTGTTTGGCCATTCATTTTCACAACACTATTGTGTCGTAATTCGACACCTTCGGCCACTCGGCCCGCCTGAGAGCCCACTGGCCATAGGGTTGGGCCATGGCATCTCAGCGCGCAGCCCGGGCATTAAAACCGCTGACTCTGGCCCTTCTAATATCCCAAGCTGCCTTCGTTGTTACCGGAGGAGCCGTGCGCCTAACAGGCTCAGGCCTAGGTTGTCCCACATGGCCAGAGTGCACGCCGGGATCTTACCTGCCGGTTGAAAATCAAATTGAAGGCGTTTTTCATTCATGGATTGAATTCGGTAACCGTCTGCTCACTTTTGTCCTTGTCTTATTTGCTTTAGCAACACTCATTGCCGTTTTTCGTGCGGGAAGAAAAGACTTGCGCATTCTTGCAGCGGGTCAATTCCTAGGAATATTTGGTCAAGGTGTTCTCGGTGGAATTACGGTCAAAACAAATCTTAATCCGCTCTCGGTCGCTAGCCACTTCTTGTTATCAACAATATTGATAGCAGCTGCTACCTCACTACATTCGCGACGTAAAGGACCTGCAGTAAAAACGGGAGTAAGCGGACGGTTAAATACCTATTCGAAAACTCACATCACATGGTCTGCACTTGTAATAGTCCTTGGAACAATTGTTACTGCTTCCGGTCCTCATGCTGGAGATATTGATGCTCCCCGACTGGACTTAAGAATTCAAGATGCTGCGCGCATGCATTCTTTCTCGGTAATTGTCCTGATTCTTTTGACTATTGCCTTTTACATTCAAAAAGATATATCTACTCTAACGAAAAGACGCATCCAAATATTTTTCGGTATTTCACTTGCCCAAGGAGCACTCGGTTATATTCAGTACTTTTTAGGTGTACCCGAACTCTTGGTGGGCTTACACTTATTGGGCACAACATTAGTTTGGATTGCAGCGTGGCGAATCTGGCTATCCGTTCAATTTAAAGCAAAGGAAATAGCTCAATGAGTGCAATGTCTGGTTGGTCAGAGATGGATGATCGCGTAGTTGCCTATTCTCGTGCACTTGCCGCTGATGCGGTCCAAAAGGTTGGTAACGGTCACCCTGGTACTGCGATGTCTTTGGCCCCAGTTGCTTACACTCTCTTTCAACGCCATCTTGTTCATGATCCTTCGGATCCACAGTGGGTAGGTCGAGACCGCTTCATCCTCTCGTGCGGACACTCATCATTGACTCTCTACACACAACTTTTCTTAAGTGGTTACGGTCTTGAGTTAAAAGATCTTCAAGAGTTTCGTACTTGGGGATCACTTACTCCAGGCCACCCTGAATTTGGACACACTGCCGGTGTAGAAATGACTACGGGCCCTCTTGGTCAAGGCGTTGCAACTGCAGTAGGTATGGCGATGGCTGCGCGGTATGAGCGCGGTTTATTAGATCCCCAAGCACCCGCAGGTTCATCTGTATTTGATCACAGTATCTGGGTTATCTGTTCTGATGGAGATTTACAAGAAGGAGTGAGCGCTGAAGCTTCATCCCTGGCGGGTACGCAAGAACTGGGATCTTTAAACATTATTTATGATGACAATCGCATTTCCATTGAGGGCGATACACATAATGCATTTACTGAAGATGTATCTGCCAGATACCGCGCCTATGGATGGCATGTGATTGATGTTGCTGCCGCTGCAAATGGAAGTGTAGATATCACAGCCTTAGATGCAGCGATGAGTGCAGCTAAGAAACAAACGACTCAACCATCATTGATTCGTATGAAATCTGTCATTGCTTGGCCAGCTCCAAAAGCTCAAGGCACTGCAGGTTCACATGGTTCTGCACTTGGCGATGATGAAATTGCCGCAACTAAAGTAGCGCTAGGTTTAAATCCAGAAGAAAAGTTTGCTATGCCTGCAGATGTTTTGACACATGCTCGCCTAGTTAAAGAGCGCTCTGCACAATCGCGCAAGACTTGGGATGCACGGTTTACAGCATGGCAATCAAGTAATCCAGATCAAGCAAAGCTTTTGGAGCGCTTGCGCACTAATTCATTGCCGGCTGGCTGGGATGCCGATATTCCAACATTTGCTCCTGGAAAAGATCTCGCTACCCGCGCAGCATCTGGTCAGGTGATTAATGCAATCGCGAAACACCTACCTGAATTCTGGGGTGGATCTGCTGATTTAGCTGGATCCAACAACACCAGCATTGATGGTGGCGGTTCATTCTTGCCAGCATCTAGTGCAATCAAGGGTGCTGATCCATATGGAAGAATTATTCACTTTGGAATTCGCGAACATGCAATGGGCTCAATTCTCAACGGTATTACTCTCCATGGTTTAACGCGATCTTTCGGTGGAACTTTTGCAGTCTTTAGCGATTACATGCGCCCTGCTGTTCGCCTTGCAGCGCTTATGAATATCCCCTCCACTTTTGTTTGGACACACGATTCAATCGGTGTTGGTGAAGATGGACCAACTCACCAACCAATAGAACATTTTGCAGCATTACGTGCAATCCCTGGTTTAGATGTCATTCGTCCTGGTGATGCAAATGAAGTTGCCGAGAGCTGGAAGAAAATTCTCACCCGCAGGCGTGCAGCAGGAATCCTCTTATCTCGCCAAAACCTTCCCGTTTTGGATCGCACAGAATGCCAACCTGCCTCTGGTACAGCACACGGTGCCTACATTCTCAAAGATGCTCCGAATCCAAAAGCGATTCTTATCGCAACTGGCTCTGAGCTATCCCTAGCAATTGATGTTCAGAGTGCCTTGGCTAGCGAAGGAATTGCAGTTCGTGTTGTGAGCGCTCCTTGTCTTGAATGGTTTAGTGAACAAGAACAAAGCTATAAGGACCAAGTTTTGCCACCTTCAATCAAGTTAAAGGTGAGCATTGAAGTAGGCATCGCCCAGGGTTGGCACCAGTTAATCGGTGATGGTGGAATCGCAATTTCACTTGAACATTATGGTGCTTCTGCTGATGCCAAACGTTTGTTTAAAGAGTTCGGTTTCTCTGTAGAAGCAATCGTTTCCAAGATTAAGGCGGCTCTATAAGTGTCTGTTACCGACGTGGCAAAAGGCGGAACGTCAATCTGGCTTGATGATTTATCACGAGCAAAGATTTCAGGCACTGATGCCCATTCACTACCATCTCGTATTTCCCACTCTGGTGTTGTAGGGGTGACAACTAACCCTTCAATTTTTGGCGCAGCAATCGCTGGCGCTGATGAATATGCCGCAGATATTGCTGCAATGAAGGGCTCATCCGTTGATGATGTTGTTAAAAAACTTACTACAGATGATGTTCGAGCAGCATGTGATCTTTTCAAAGATATCTACTCCTCCACAAAAGGTATCGACGGCCGCGTGAGCATCGAAGTAGATCCACGCCTTGCCCACGACACTGAAGCCACCATCACTCAAGGTAAAGAACTCTGGTCAATTATTGATCGGCCAAATTTGATGATTAAAGTTCCAGCAACCCTTGAAGGTTTACCAGCAATCACCGCACTCATTGCCTCCGGCATAAGCGTTAACGTCACTTTGATTTTCTCGGTTAAGCGCTACGGGGCAGTTATCGATGCATACATGTCAGGCATAGAAGCTGCGACTAATCCAACACATGTTCACTCAGTTGCATCCTTTTTCATCAGTCGAATCGATTCATCTATCGATGCGCTCCTTAAGAAGGATGGCTCCGAGGCTGCGACAGCTCTTCTTGGAAAAGCGGCAATAGCTAATGCCCATCTTGCATATCAACTCTTTGAAGAAAAGTTCTCCTCCCCTAGATGGCAAGCACAGATCGCTCGCGGTGCACATAAGCAACGTCCACTATGGGCATCGACAGGTGTGAAAGATCCCGCCTACGATGACACTCGCTACGTCGTTGAACTCATTGCGCCAGATACCGTAAACACAATGCCTCAATCCACATTAGATGCCGTCATTGATCATGGCAAAGTGCACGCTAACGCTGTTACTTCCAACTACGGCGCAGCCGTTGAAGTCCTCAAAGGCCTTTCAGCTCTACATATCTCACTAGATTCTGTAACTGCTGATCTTGAAGCAGATGGTGTGAAGAAATTTGCACAAGCTTGGGATGAATTACTTACTAATGTGAAAGCAGCCCAACAGGGATGATAAAGATTTCTGGACATGCGATCAAAAACATTGATCGTAGCGATATCCGCTACGTAGCCCTAACCCAATTTCATGAACGGTTAGCTAAAAAGGACTCAACAATCTGGGGAGAAGCTGCACAAGCAGAGGCCTCTGTTCGCTTAAATTGGATAGATCTTCCAGAGAGTTCAAGAGAACTCTTGCCCGCACTCGATGCCCTCTATGCAAAACATCGTGACAAAAACAATGTGGTTTTATGTGGCATGGGTGGGTCATCTCTTGGCCCAGAAGTTATCGCCCAAAGCTTTAAGAAAAAGCTTTTCATACTTGATTCAACTGATCCTGACTATGTTGCCCATGCACTCAAGGCAGATTTAGCAAAAACTGTTGTAATCGTCAGCTCTAAGTCTGGTTCAACAATTGAAACAGCCTCACAACGCGAACTCTTCGAGCACGCATTTTCCAATGCAGGCTTGGAACCACAAAGCCACATGGTCATAGTTACAGATCCAGGCTCTCCTCTAGATAAACAAAGCCGCGCAGCTGGTTACTCCGTCATCAATGCCGACCCAAACGTTGGAGGACGCTTTAGTGTGTTGAGTGCTTTCGGTTTAGTTCCCTCAGCTCTCATCGGTGTAGATGTCTCGGTGCTTTTAGATAGTGCCAGCGATGCAAAAAACGCATTCCTTAAAGATTCCACTCTTGTTGTAGATATCGCTTACCTTCTCGCCTATCACGCAGGCCAATATCTCTCTTATACAGATGATGGCTCGACAATGCCGGGCTTAAGTGATTGGGCTGAACAGCTGGTGGCCGAATCAACAGGTAAAAATCAAGTAGGTCGACTACCTGTAGTTATTGAGAAAGCTGCAACAAATCTAAACGTATTTTCAATTTCCTATGCTGGTGCTGCTGATTTAGTTGTAGAAGCCGACCTTGCTGCTCAATTCATTGTTTGGGAATGGGTAACCGCACTCGTTGGAGCAGCTCTTGAAATCGATCCGTTTAATCAACCCAATGTCACTGAAGCTAAGGAACAAACTTCTGCCTTGCTTAAGGAATGGGGTGGTGTTCTCCCTGTCTTTACTGCCCCGCATACTGATGGCGCCGTAGAGATATTTGGCGATGGCACAAATCTTGCCGACTCACTAACTCTATTTGTTCAAGGCATTGATAAAGATGGTTACGTGGCAATCATGGCTTACTTAGATCGCAAAGATGAAGCAAAGATTGCTCAGATTCGATCTATCCTCTCAGAGAAAATAGGCAAGCCAGTCACCTTTGGTTGGGGGCCTCGTTTTCTTCACTCCACTGGCCAGTTTCACAAAGGTGGACAACAAAACGGTTCATTCCTGCAAATCACCGGAACGCCTTCAACAGATATTGCAATTCCAGGACAGAGCTTTGGTTTCAAGACTTTAGTTGCAGCTCAAGCGCTGGGTGATGGGAAAGCTCTTGCCTCAAGAAAATACCCGCTCCTTCGATTTAATTTAACAAATCGCAGTGCGGGTATCGACCAACTTCTTGACGCTGTAAAAAAGATTTAGTCTTCGTCATCTCCACGAAGTTTGCGCAAAGCCTCTTCTAGGATTTTCTCGCCTTCAGCATCAGTGCGACGCTCTTTAACATAGGCAAGGTGAGTCTTGTATGGCTCATTCTTAACTGGGCTTGGTGGGTTGTTGCGATCACGGCCTGCTGGGTAGCCGCACTTTGGACAATCCCACTCAGCTGGAATAACTACAGTTTCTTCAACAGCAAAAGATGGACGTACTTCATGTCCGTTAGCACAAAAATATGACACATATGCGCGAGCAATCGAATCACCGCGTTCTGCCTCGCCCATAGGGCCGGCGCCGACTCGGCTTCCACGAATTGCACTTGCCATGTATTACTCCTTTTTAAAATATAAGGTTAAAAGATTTACTTGAGAACAAGACTTAATGCAACAACGAGTGCAAACCAAAGACCGCCAACAACGATTGTGATTCGATCTAGGTTGCGCTCAACTACTGATGATCCACCGTAGTTTGTTGAGATACCGCCACCAAAAAGGTCGGATAGTCCGCTGCCCTTGCCCTTATGCAAAAGGACGAGCAAGATCATGAGAACGCTTGTAATGATGAGCAAGATTGATAGTGCTAATTTCACGTTGTCGAACTCCTTGTTTCGTAGAGGGTAAGGATACCTGCAAAAGCTGCCCGAGCCTTACTCTGCTTGCGCGTGGAACTTCACAATCTTGGCTAGTTCTTCAGGATCTAGGCTCGCTCCCCCAATTAGGGCGCCATCCACATCGCTCTTTTTCATGATTTCTGCGATGTTAGAAGACTTCACAGAGCCACCATAGAGGATTCGCATATTCGATGCGATTTCTGCAGACCCGATATTTTCAATCTCTTCGCGGATAGCAGCACAGACTTCTTGGGCATCCTCAGGTGTGGCAACTTTGCCTGTTCCTATTGCCCACACTGGCTCATAGGCTATAACAATCTTTTTCAACTCCGGCTTAGTAAATCCTTCAAGACCTGCGCGCACTTGGCGAATCACATGGCTCACATGTGCACCTGATTCACGAATGGCTAACTCTTCGCCAACACAGAATATTGGAATGATTTCATTAGCAAGAGCAGCTTTAATCTTGCGATTAATTAATGCATCTGATTCAGCGTGAATCGCTCGGCGCTCAGAGTGACCGATAAGAACATATGTGCAACCAAGTTTGTGCAACATGGAGCCAGCGATATCTCCTGTAAATGCTCCGCTTGCCTCGGGTGAGAGATCTTGCGCGCCATAAGTAAGGCGCAAGCGATCTCCATCAATCAAAGTCTGAATCGAGCGAATATCTGTAAAGGGAGGAATGATCGCAACATCAACTGCGTCATAGTCCTTGTCATCGAGTGAGTAAACCAACTTCTGGGCAACTGCAATCGCCTCAAGGTGATTGAGGTTCATCTTCCAGTTTCCAGCCATCAATGGTTTACGCATGAGTGCTCCTTATAAGCCAAGTGCTTGAAGACCAGGAAGTTCCTTGCCCTCTAAATATTCTAACGATGCTCCGCCGCCAGTTGAAATATAACCGAACTCTGAGTCCGCAAAACCCAAAGCACGCACGGCAGCAGCCGAGTCTCCCCCACCCACAACTGAAATACCTGAAACCTTTGTTAACGCCGTGGCAACAGTTTTTGTGCCAGCTGCAAAATTAGCAAACTCGAACACACCCATAGGGCCGTTCCAAAATACTGTCTTGCATTTCTCTATTTCAAATGCAAAGGCTGCAGCTGAATCAGGACCAATATCTAGACCCATTTGATCTGCAGGAATCGCATC
>Ga0209191_1001112_pt1 | contig 18294 bp, 16 predicted proteins | sample S_130626_EF_Meta_FD_187320 | JGI IMG/M metagenome (GOLD analysis project Ga0209191, IMG submission 187320) | Freshwater microbial communities from Lake Simoncouche, Canada to study carbon cycling - S_130626_EF_MetaG (SPAdes) (version 2) | ecosystem: Environmental > Aquatic > Freshwater > Lake ...
ACTAAAAGCAAGTGATAACATACGATCACTTTCAAGCCAAAAAGCCGTCTCTATATTTTCTGCTGGTATCTGACAATAATAATTGGTCAAGTCATTGGTGGTATAAGCATTGTTTTCGCCGCCGGCCCTTTGTAAAGGTTCATCGTACACAGGAATATTGACGCTACCGCCAAACATCAAGTGCTCAAAAAGATGGGCGAACCCTGTTTGTGCGGGATTTTCATCCTTGGCGCCAATATTATAAAGCACATTCACCACGGCCATAGGCGTACTTGTATCTTGATGCACCAGCACTTTCAAGCCATTGGCTAATTGAAATTTTTCAAATTGTATCATAAGGACCACAAAAATAAGCTTAAAACCTACAACCATTTGACCTAAAGGTTGTTTAATTAGTAACTTCGCACCATTAATTGAAAACTATGCAATTAGAGCAACTTTATCAGAAAGCACTGAATTTTGAGTACCTAACTAAAGAGGAAGGGATGTTCCTTTTCGAAAACGCCCCATTGGCCGAATTAAGCTATGTGGCAGATACCCTAAGAAAGAAGCAAGTACCGCATGGTAAAGTGACTTGGCAGATTGACCGTAATTTGAATACCACCAACGTGTGTATTGCCAATTGCAAATTTTGTAATTTTTACCGCATCCCTGGACATCCAGAATCTTATATCACCGATATGGACACTTACCGTGTGAAAATCAAGGAAACCATTGCTTGGGGTGGAGACCAATTATTATTACAAGGTGGACACCATCCAGAACTTGGATTGGATTTTTATGCCAACTTATTTAAACAAATTAAAGCTGAATTTCCAGATATTAAATTGCACACACTAGGGCCCCCAGAGATTGCGCATATTGCTAAAATAGGTGGACATACCCATACCCATGTCTTAAAAACTTTGCAAGAAGCCGGTATGAATTCCTTACCAGGCGCAGGCGCAGAGATTTTAGTGGACAGAGTAAGGAAATTGGTATCTAATGGAAAATGTGGTGCGCAAGAATGGTTAGATGTAATGGCAGCAGCGCATCAATTGAATATCACTTCAAGTGCAACCATGATGTTTGGACACGTGGAGACATTAGAAGAAAGATTCATCCACTTAATTAAAATTAGAGAAGTTCAGGACATGAAACCTGAAGGTGCGAACGGATTTTTAGCGTTCATTCCATGGACTTTCCAAGATGTAGATACTTTATTAACTAAGATAAGAGGGGTACATAATTTAACCACGACCGAGGAGTATATTCGTATGATTGCGATCAGTCGTATCATGTTACCTAATATCAAAAATATTCAAGCCAGCTGGCTAACCGTAGGAAAAGCCACCGCGCAAGTTTGCTTAGAAGCGGGTGCCAATGATTTTGGTAGCATTATGCTAGAAGAAAATGTGGTAAGTGCTGCAGGTGCGCCTCATAGATTCACTTATAAGAGTATTCAAGAAGCCATCAAAGAAGCTGGATTTGAACCTCAATTAAGGAACCAGCATTACGAATGGCGTGAATTACCTCAGGATATCCAGGAGCAGGTCATTGATTATTAGTAGCCTAATAAAATATAGGATTCCCTGTAACTTTTTACCTTTGCCCACGTTTAACCTTACAAACAAGGATTAAACCATAGAGATGACGGATAAAGCTTACAATGATTGTGTAGATAATTTTGCCGACGGCGTATATCGATTTATTGTAAAAAATATTCGTCATACCGAAGATGCACAAGATATTGTCCAATCCGCTTTTGAAAAATTATGGGTGAACAGGGAACAGGTGCTTCCAGAAAAAGCAAAATCCTATTTATTTACGGTGGCCTATCATCAAATGATTGATCATATTCGTAAATCCAATAAAATGCCTTTGTCAGTGGATACCACCATTCCACAACAACAGATTGTGCAGGAGGACGCAGAATTGAAGCAAGTTTTAATGCACGCTGTCAACGAATTAAATCCAATCCAAAAGAGCCTTGTTTTATTGAAAGATTATGAAGGGTATAGTTACCATGAGATTGGAGAGATTATGAACTTATCCGAAAGTCAAGTAAAAGTATATTTACATAGAGCTCGATTGATATTAAAAACTAAATTATCCGCTTACGCGCCAACAGCATCTTAATGCAACTGAACGAATCTACATATGAAACCATTTTCTTGTTGTACATCGACAAGGAGTTAAGCCCCAAAGAAGGCTTGGAGGTTGAGCAGTTTATTGCAGACAATCCAAAGTATGCTTTAGAAATGGAGGCCTTAAAAGCAACTTTGCTTAGTGCAGAAAATATACCATATGCATTTAAGGAAAATTTAAAGCATCAGTTGGATGCAACAAGTTTAGAGGATCAAGAAAAAGATTGGAATCAAACTTATGCAACAAATTTGAAGGCTGATATGGATTCAATTCCAAGCTTGTCTACTTCATTTAAAAATGCTTTGAAAAAAGAAGTCGCTACCGAAGGTATTATTTTAAAGCCATTTGGATTTAGTCAACAAAAATTCTCTTATGTGGCCATCGCTGTTTGTTTGATGGTTTTCTTAGGGTACCAGCAATTGACAAAATCCTCAGTATTAGATTTGACAGCAACCAATTTAATTTCAGCGAATACAAAAACAGAACAGCTTTCTAATAAAAATACTAACTCGAATGCTTCAAATGTTGAAACTGGATTAATCAATAAAGCTTCAAAAACATTTGCAAAAACAAATGCACTAGTTCCCAAAATATATCAAGAACAAAAATTAAGCAAAGAAGCGGTCGATACTAAAAAGGTTCAACGCATCCATATAATTCAAAAGGAATCTATTGCGATGGCGGAACCTACTCCTGATAATAGGAGCTTGAATCAAACTGTGATCACGAAACTGCCAAGTAATTACAACAATCCAATAAATATCAATGCTGCTGTGATCGCAACTGCTTCAATAGATAGCGAAACATTGGAAGTCGAAAAAGAATTAACTAGTTATGAAGTCATCGACACCGAAGACCCCAATAGAACTATTTTTATTGCTAATTTCGAAATTGATGGCAATAAATTAAGAGGACTTAAAAGAAGAGTGACCAGCTTATTCAAAAACAATAAATCGGAACGTAATAAATAAACAAATCATTAAAGCAACTCAATATGATACAAAAATCTCTTTTTACATTTTTATTTTTAGGCGCATGCTTTACCAGTCAAGCGCAAACCATCACCGCATTGATCAATACAAGTAAAGATGCTATCAAAATTAGTTTAGATAATCTTAAAATTGGAAATATTAAATTAGGAATAGATACGATTAGAACTGGTAACGACACTGTTTTAAAAGGTTCGGATACTTTAAAAATTGGAAGCATCCTCATTGTGAAAAAAGAAGAAGCAGAAAAACCTAATTTTAAAACGGTTATAAAAATAGGTGACCTCTCCTATGGCGATCCTAAAGATGGTGAAAATGGATGGTTTAAAGGAGACTTAAAAAAAACTAGAATTGAAATTAATAACACCCCTAAAAAACTAAAAAATACCGAAACCAATTGGTGGATCTTTGATCTTGGTTTTGCCAATTTTTTGGACAAGAGTCCAATGCTATACTGGCTTGCAGCCAATCCAAATAGCCCTTCTATTTATCCAGTAACTTATCCAGGACCAGTCATGTTCCCTGAAAACTTTAGCTTGAATAATAAAAAATCAACGAATGTGAATGTATGGGTGGTGACACAAAAAATAAACCTATACCAACATAAGATTAATTTAAAATATGGCTTAGGTGTAGAAATGTTCAATTTTAGATTCGATAAACCCATCAGCTTCAGAGAAGACATTGAAAAAAATGTAAAATTCGATGCGGTCTCTTTTACAAAAAATAAATTATTGGTTAAATATTTAACTGTTCCAGTACAAATCAACTTTTCACCCAACCCTACCAATAAAAAAGCTTTTTATGCGAGTATAGGTATGAGTGCAGGCTATTTATGGAATGCAAAAAACAAACAAATTAGTGGAGAGCGTGGTAAAGAAAAATTCCGTGGTAATTTTAATTTAAATGATTGGCGAATTGCTACCATCGGTGAACTTGGTGTAGGCGCTGTGCGACTTTATGGTTCATTTGCAAACACTAATTTATTCAATCAGAATCAAAGCTTTATAGACATGCAGCCTTTTGCAGTTGGATTGAGGTTTAGTAAATTTTAAACACAAACACAGAGTAATATTATAAAAAATGCCCCAATCACTTGGGGCATTTTTAGTATCATAAATCATTCACTAGATCAATTGCTTCGCGCCAAAATAAGGCACCAAGACTTCGGGCAAGTTAATACCGTTCTCGGTTTGATAGTTCTCAACAATCGCTGCATAAATTCTTGGTAAAGCCAGAGAGCTACCATTCAATGAATGTGCAAATTGTGTCTTGCCTTCCTGGTCTTTAAAGCGACACTTCATTCTATATGTTTGGTAATTGTTGAAATTAGACACACTACTTACTTCCAACCATTTTTCTTGCGCTGCACTATACACTTCAAAGTCATACGTAATTGCAGCAGCAAAGCCCATGTCACCGCCACATAATCTTAGGATACGGTATTGTAATCCTAAACTGATTAATAAATTTTCGACATGTGCCACCATCTCATTCAATGTCTCATCACTTTTATCTGGATGTACAATTTGTATGATCTCTACTTTTTCAAATTGGTGCACTCTATTCAATCCTCTCACTTCTTTTCCAAAACTTCCAGCTTCTCTTCTAAAACATGGTGAGTAAGCCGTCATCTTGATAGGCAAGTCGGTGTCTTTTAAAATCGTATCTCTATATACATTGGTAACAGGTACTTCGGCCGTTGGAATTAAATAAAAATCATCTTCTGTTGCGTGGTACATCTGTCCTTCTTTGTCTGGCAATTGTCCAGTTGCAAAAGCTGAAGCTGCATTCACCATATAAGGAGGAATGTATTCTGTGTATCCTGCTGCAGTATTAAAATCTAAAAAATATTGTGTGAGTGCTCTTTGAAATTTAGCGCCCTTACCAATATATAAAGGAAAACCGCTTCCAGTAATTTTAGCACCTGTTTCAAAATCTACTAAATTGTATTTTTTAATCAAATCCCAATGTGCCATTGCGCCTGCAGGTAAAACTGGTGTGGTGCCTGCTTCTTTCATCACTTCATTTTCTTCGGGTGTTTTTCCTTTTGGTACTAAGGCATGCGGTAGATTAGGTAATTGCACCACTAAATTTTGAAGTGCTAATTCCACATCTGCCATCTCTATTTTCAATGGTTCTAATGCTAATTTCCAAGTGCCTACATTTTGCTTGATCGCTTCTGCTTGTTCTTTCTCTCCCTTCGCCATATGATTGCCAATCTCTTTGGATGCTGCATTCACCTTAGATTGCAAGTCATCAAAGCTGGCTTGTACACGCTTTCTTTGGTCATCCATTGCAATCACTTGGTCTACTAGGTCTACATTTGAAAAATGCTTGACAGCAAGTAGGTCCTTCGCTAATTGGGTATGTTGTCTTAAATAGGTCACCTGTAACATATCGAGAAATTTGGGCAAAGATAATCAAACCATCCTACCAAGTACAGATATCCCCTACCTTTGCATCATAAATTGAACAAATCTATGGCAATAATAGGGGACGATTTCCAAACCAGGTGGTGGGATTTAGAACGAAAATTGATGGATAAATTTGGTAAAAAGCCAGATCTAGAGTCGATCCTGTTTTTAATAGGCTTACAAGAAACAGGTTTTATCCAAGAAAAAATTAGCAAGGAACAAAAGCAGGATTTAATGCATGTGGCTATTTGTAGCATTTTAATGTCAAGTGGTTTCTATGTGATTGAAGGGAAGGATGGCGATGGCTGGCCCCATTTTAAACAACTCAAGAACCTGCCTGTGATGGACTTAATAGAGCAGGAGGTTTTCCTAAAAGACCATGTTTTGCTTTATTTTGATAACAATCAGTTCTAGTCCATTGGTTTTTTACCAATTTTTATGAATATTTGCACTAATAAAAAAATATACTATGCAATTCCCAGCAGACTTACGTTACACAAAAGACCATGAGTGGATTAAATTAGAAGGCAATACCGCTACAATTGGTATCACAGACTTTGCACAAGGCGAGTTGGGAGATATTGTTTACATAGACATTAATACTGTTGGAACTACATTAGCTGCAGAAGCCGTATTTGGAACTGTAGAAGCGGTGAAGACAGTGAGTGATTTATTTTTACCTATTGCTGGCACTGTTTTGGAAGTGAATCCAGCTTTATCAGCGCAACCTGAATTGGTGAATACCGATGCTTATGGAGATGGTTGGATGATTAAGATGACAGTAAGCAATCCAGCAGATGTGGATGCGTTGCTTACTAGCGAAGCCTATGCGCAGTTGGTGCACTAATCCAACCTTTATGAAATACCTTATTTGGGTGATCGCAGAAATCGCATTCGTATTTGTATTGCTTAGCCTTCCTGGCAGTAGCTTCACAGATCGAACTGGCTGGTTGCACCTATTACCGATTGACAAAATTGTACATGTTATCTTATTTGGCTCACTGGCCTGGTCCTTCTATCGTTTTTTTGATCATACCACCATACAAGCCCTTAAATCTGTTCGTGCGCAAGCCTGGGCCATGATTTTCTGTATAGTGTATGGGATTGCGATGGAATATTATCAAAAATGGTATGTGCCAAGCAGGGGATTCGAGGTGAAGGATATGATTGCAGATGCCGCAGGGGCCCTATTTGCATTGCCCCTATATCAATTATGGAAAAAAAGACAATAATTAGTATTTTTAACGGAAACCTAATAAGACATTACCAATGGGGATAGAACAAGATATACAACAACCTAATTTCAGAAACGAGTTTCAGAAAATGGGTATCAATCTCCTTTTCACAGCTAATTGGTTGAATGAACAAATTGGTAAAATGCTTTCAGAAGAAGGCGTTACACAACAGCAATATAATATACTTCGCATTTTAAGAGGCAGCGCTACACCTTTGAGCACACTCAAGATTAGAGAACGCATGTTGGATAAAATGAGTGACACAAGTAGAATTGTAGATCGATTGATTGCAAAAGAATTAGTTGTAAAAAATACCTGCGAAAAAGACAAAAGACTCGTAGACATCACCCTCTCTCCAAAAGGACTTGATTTAGTGGATCAATTGGATCAGTACAATGAGCGCATTGATGCACTATTAAAAGGTATCAATGAATCCGAAGCACAAATGATGAATCAGATCCTCGATAAAATTAGAGTCGATTCAACAAGCGCATAGTGCTCCTAATCTGTTTTAATTTCATTTTTTTCCAACTTTTTTAAAATCAATCCATAAGTATATACTTTTAGTTATGAAGAAAATTATATGTACGCTTTTATTAGCGCTTCCATTTTCAGTTTTTGCACAACCAAGTTTATCAGATAAAAATGTATTTGAATTTAGAGCCGTATGGGTTGCAACAGTTGTCAATATCGATTGGCCAAGTAAACAAGGTTTGAGTAGCCAAGTACAAAAGGCTGAATTTGAAGCATTATTAGATATGCACCAAAAGAATAGCATGAACGCCATCATCATGCAGGTAAGACCATCAGGAGATGCTTTATATCCATCTAGCTTAGAGCCTTGGAGTGAGTACCTGATGGGTAAACAAGGTGAAGCGCCTAGCCCTTATTATGACCCATTGAGTTTTATGATTGAAGCAACGCATCAACGTGGTATGGAGTTTCATGCATGGATCAATCCTTATAGAGCGGTGTTTGATGTCAATAAATCTAGCATCGCCAACACGCACTTGTCTAAGGTTCACCCTGAATGGTTTTTAACCTACGGTGATAAAAAATATTTTAATCCTGGCTTGCCAGAAGTATGGGAACATACCAATAAAGTGGTGGGTGATCTAGTGGCACGTTATGATATTGATGCAGTGCATATGGATGATTATTTTTATCCTTATAAAATTGTTGGAAAGGAATTCCCAGATGAAGCTACTTTCCAAAAAAATGCAAGAGGTTTAAGCAAGGACGACTGGAGAAGAAGCAACTGCGATACCATTGTAAAACAATTGTCTGTAACCATTCACAAAGTAAAACCAGGCGTACAATTTGGTATTAGTCCTTTTGGTGTTTGGAGGAATCAATCCACAGATCCAAGAGGTAGTAAAACAAAAGCAACAACCAACTATGACGACTTGTACGCAGATATTTTATTGTGGTTAGAGAAAGACTGGATTGATTATGTAGCACCACAATTGTATTGGGAGCAAGGTCATGCTTTAGCGGACTACAATGAATTAATTGAGTGGTGGAATCGAAATAGTTATGGTAAGAATTTTTATGTGGGTCATGGTATTTATAGAGCAGGAAGCAATGCCGCTTGGAAATCTCCAAATGAGATTCCAAATCAAATTAAAAAAATGAGGTCCTTAAAAAACACGCATGGTAGTGCTTATTTTAGCAGCGCTAGCTTTAAAACCAATGCGAATGGATGGAATGATAGCTTACAAAATACCTATTACCATCAGCCAGCTTTAATAGCACCAATTGAATGGCTGGTTCAACATAAAATGGCAAGTCCTAAACTTGTAAAGCAGGATGAAAATAGCTACACTATTATTGATAGTAACCCTAGCAATACCTTAAAATATTTTGCATTGATTCAAAAAACAAAAATAGGTTATCAGGTAGCCGCAATCATTCCAAAAGAATCAAAGTCTTTACAGTTAAAAACCTTAGGCATCACCAAGTCGGCATCAGAACCAGTTTGGATTGTAGCGGTGGGAAAACAAAATCAATTAAGTAAGTACCAATTGATCAATGAGTGATTAGATGCAGTATGGATGCATTAATCGTAGGTACGTTTTAAAGGAAGGTTCTCATTGGCTTTGATAATCAAAGGAACATGCTCTACAATGGTCATGTCATTGTCCAAACCAAAGGCTTTCTGATCGCTTTGTGCAAAGTTTTTGATATTGAAGTATAAGTCCATGATAAAATCTTCTTTCAATGAGAGTTCATTTTCAATGGAGAAGAAGCTTTCAATAATTACATAGGTAATGTCTGCGTGGAAATCTTTTTGTTTTAAAGATTCATACTTGCTATAGATACCCAATTCTTGGCACTCATTCAATTCCTGCATCACTTTCTTAAACAACACATTCACACGTGGCTGAATACGGAAACCTAATTTAAAATCAACACGCATGACTTTGTCATCAATTAATTCACGAATGCTATAGGACATGCCATATGGAGAATCCGTACGATCAATATGAATGAACCAATAAATATCAGCACGCTTTGGTTTCTTATTTAAAATAGAATCGATAATACGATGTTCAATTTCTCTGTGGTTATTTGCCTTGGTTAAGTACACCAAGTGGGTGGCATATTTTGGCACATCTTTATCTGCACTCAAGTTAGATAGTTGCTCTAAATAAGTGCCTAGTTTCACGAAATCCAAATAACGATTCGCAATTTTACGCGCACGATGCCATATCGTCATCACAAAAATCATGCTGAAAGAAAATATAAACGTGATCATTGCTTCATGAATTTTCACCACATTGGCTACAAAAAAGGAGACTTCAACAACGCAAAAAACTAAAATGATAAGCGCTACTACCCAGCGATTCCACCTTCTTACATTTAACATGTAAAAATTAATTAAAATAGTCGTCATAATCATTGTGACAATAATGGAGAAACCATAAGCGGCAAGCATGTGTTCACTCTTTCTAAAATAAAGTAGCATGGTCACACAGCCTACCCAAAGAATTAAGTTTAAACTAGGTATATAAATTTGACCTTTTTGATCGGTTGGAAATTTAACAGTCACACGTGGCCAAAAATTTAAACTAATGGCCTCGTTAATTAAAGTAAAAGATCCACTAATCAAAGCCTGGCTGGCAATGATGGTGGCAATAGTGGCAATACCAATACCAATTAATAAAAACCAATGAGGCATGATTTCAAAAAATGGGTTAATGCCATTTGAAGTAGTGCCAACATGATTTAGTAACCAAGCACCTTGTCCCATATAACTCATCACTAAGGCAAATTTTACAAACATCCAGCTCACTTGAATATTCTTACGTCCACAATGGCCTAAATCGCTATATAAAGCCTCGGCTCCAGTAGTACATAAAAACACCGCACCCAATAACCAAAAACCTTTAGGATAGTTTACTAATAAATCAAGTCCATAATAAGGGTTCAATGATTTAAGAATAGAGATATTACCAAATACCTGAATCAATCCTAAAATTGAAATCATGGAGAACCATATCAACATAATAGGACCAAATGCAAATCCAATAATCTTTGTACCAAAACGTTGAAAGAAAAAAAGTAAAGAGATAATGGCAAGTACAATACCTACTGTTAAGTCATTACCAGGTACAATAATTTTTTCTAAACCTTTAATGCCCGCTAATCCTTCAATAGCCGAAGACACAGACACGGGTGGCGTAATCATCCCATCCGCTAATAACATTGCTGCACCTATGATTGCTGGGATATAAATCCATTTTACATAACGACGAATTAATGCAAACAAAGAAAAAATGCCGCCCTCACCTCTATTGTCTGCTCTAAGTGTTAATAACACATATTTAAAAGTAGTCTGTAATGTTAAAGTCCAAAAAACGCAAGAGATAGCACCGTAGATTAATTGTTCTGTAATGACTTTGTGGTTAATGATTGTACTAAATACATACAAAGGAGAGGTTCCGATATCGCCGTAAATAATTCCTAAAGTAACTAATAAGCCTGCAACTGAGAATTTGTGGGTATGCCCCGAATTTTGTACCATGGATGAATAATCTAGACATCAAAGTTGATACATTTTCAGTTCTAAAATCAAGAAAAGGAAACTATTTTTAAAATATTTTTAAACTAATTTTTAGAGGGTCCACTAGGGCTTGTAAGCACCCCACTTATCCTCCACCGCTTTAAAACGGAAATCAAAAATTTCCTGAAGCTGTTTTTTGACAAAAAGTACTTGTGCAATATCCCCCAAGAAGCCCATTGGGATTTTATAATGGACAATATCATCCATTTTCACCCCACCTGGAACTGCCTTGAAATGGTGTTGGTGGTGCCACATGGTATAAGGACCAAATCGCTGCTCGTCTACAAAATAGGCACCTTCTTGCACATGGGTGATCTCGGTCATCCAATACAAAGGAATGTTCAATAGGGGTTTCACCGTGTATTCAATGATCTGTCCTGGATACATTTTTTCACCATGGAATTTACTAATGATATTGAACCCCATCTTGGCCGGGGTGATTTTAGCCAAATTGGCTGGACTGCTAAAAAAGTCCCAGGCTTCTGTCAACGAAATTGGGATAAATTGTTCGGTGTGGATGGTGTAAACTTTAGACATACTTGATTAACAATGCTTTTGGCATTTTGTTGTATGAAATCGCTACAAAGCCATTAATTTTAACCCATGATTAGTAAAGCAGACCAACAGCTGGCTTTTGAAAACCTATACAAAAGATTAAACGAGGCACAAAAAAAGGCAGTGGATACCATTGAGGGACCTGTCATGGTGATTGCTGGACCGGGAACAGGTAAAACCCAAATTCTTGGAGCAAGGATCGGAAAAATTTTATTAGAGACAGATACAGCACCAGAAAATATTTTATGTCTTACCTATACAGATGCTGGAGCCATCGCAATGCGCAAAAGATTGATGGATTTTATTGGAACTGCGGCCTATAAAGTAACCATTGCCACTTTCCATTCTTTTTGCAACGATATCATTCAAGACAATTTATCGCTTTTTGAGAAACCAAGTTTGGATCCCATATCAGAATTGGAAAAAATTGCTTTACTCAAAGAATTGATAGACCAATTTGATAAGACCAATCCTCTAAAGCGATTCAAGGGGGATGTTTATTATGAGATGACCAATCTAAGTAAGTTGTTTAGTGCCATGAAAAAAGAGGGATGGGACGTCGCTTTTTTAACCGAGCAGATAGATCAATATGTTCAGGATATCCCATTTAGAGACGAGTTTGTCTACCAAAAAAAATACAAACAGTTTGAAGCAGGCGCACTTAAACAGGGATTGGTAGATGATGCGATTGAAAAGATGGGTAAACTAAAAGCGGCCGTGGCTGCTTTTGACGTGTACCAAAGCCTCATGAAAAAACATGGGCGTTATGATTTTGATGATATGATCAATTGGGTGATTCGTGCATTTAAAGAACATAAAAATCTATTAGCGCAATACCAAGAACGTTACTTATATATTTTAGTAGATGAATTTCAGGACACCAGTGGCACACAGAATGAACTAGTGCAGTTGCTAACGAATTATTGGGAGCAACCCAACTTATTTGTAGTGGGTGATGATGACCAAAGTATTTTTAGATTCCAAGGTGCCAATGTCGAAAACATGTTGCATTTTCAAACGCAGTTCAAAGAGGATATCGTCAATATTGTTTTAGAACAGAATTACCGATCCACCCAGCCTATCCTAGATGCGTCTACACAGGTGATCAATCAAAATCAGGAAAGATTGATCAATAAGATTGACGGCTTATCAAAAAATTTAATTGCATCCCTCCCCGAAAATCAATCCATTGATATTGCACCATCCATCTTGCAATACAATGATCCACAGGAAGAGATGATGGACATCACAGAAAAAATTGCAAAGCTCATTGAAAGTGGGACGGACCCAAAAGAGATCGCGATCCTATATAAAGAACATAAGTACGGAACAGAAATTGGCCATTTTTTACAGCAAAAAAATATTCCAATTTATAGCAGAAGAACTGCCAACCTATTTGACCAAATACTGATTCAACAGCTCTTAAAAATCCTAGACTATTTAGCCTGTGAATGGGATCAACCCAATGAGGGCGCTAATTTATTATTTGAAATACTGCATTTCAAATGGTGGCAGATATCCCCTATTACCATTGCTACACTTACGGTGGAGGCCAATCAATTAAAATTTAGCCATAAAGAAAATAGTTTTAGAAAAGTATTGATCGATAAAACCCAAGAAGTACAAACAGATTTATTTTCAACAGGCGGATTAGAACAGGTGGCAAAAGCGGTTAAAGTGTTGGAAGACTTAATTGGACAAATCCCCAATGTCACATTGGTGAATTTGATTGAACAAATTTTACAAAAGACAGGCATTATTCAAGCCGTGTTAAATAGTGATGATAAAGCAGCAGAATTGGATATGGTGACTTCTTTCTTTGATTTCATTAAAGAGGAAACACATCGCAAGCCAAGTTTAGATTTGAAGACCTTGGTTGACATCTTTAGGTTAATGAAACGCGAAGACATCCGCCTGCCATTGCCAATAACATTGGGTTCAGACGCTGGAGTGAATTTGTTAACCACGCATAGCAGTAAGGGGCTTGAATTTACCCATGTATTTTTAGCAGGTACCAATGCGGCTTATTGGGAGAAAAAAAGAACAACTGCAGCTGCAGGTTACAAACTCCCAGACACGGTACTGAGTAGTTTAGAAAGAGCGGATGATAAAGAAGAATTAAGAAGATTATTTTATGTAGCCATCACAAGAGCAAAAAAACATTTAACTATTTCATATAGTAAGTATAAGGCGGATGGGAAAGAACTTGAACCAAGTCAATTTCTAATTGAATTAGTACAAGGCAATGATGGCATGATACAAAATCAGCAACTAGATGCATCCATTAAAATGCAATATAAATTGCTCAGACTTGAAACCACATTGAAGCCAAGCATAGCACAATTAGAGGCCGATTTCATCCAGCCAAAATTGGATAAGTTTTCCATGAATGTCACCGCATTGAACAACTACTTAAACTGCCCATTGCGTTTTTATTACAATAGCTTAATTCGTGTGCCCTCTGGAAAATCAGAAGCCACTACATTTGGTTCTGCGATTCACGATGCACTGAATAAACTTTTTGAGAAAATGCAAAAAGCAGGAAATGTATTTCCTGATAAACAAACCCTTGTAGAAGATTTTGAATTCTATATGAAAAGGCATCGTGAAGCATTTACACAACAAGAATTTAAAGATCGCCTAGACCTTGGTGGAACTGTCCTTGTGAACTATTATGATTTTTATGTGCAGCAATGGCATAAAATTGTCGCAACAGAATACAGAATCACCAATATCGTGGTCAATGATATTCCATTGAAAGGTGCGATTGATAAAATAGAATTCAATGGCAAAGAAGTCGTCGTGATTGACTACAAGACGGGTAATATCGACAACGCAAGAGAGCAGTTAAAGGGACCGAATGAAAAGAATCCAAATGGAGGAGATTACTGGAGACAGGCTGTGTTTTATAAAATACTCTTAAGACATCATCCAAAAAATTGGCAGGTCACAAGTGCAGAATTTGATTTTGTGGAACCTAATAAGAAAAAAGCTTTTGAAAAGATTGCCATTCAGATGACAGAAGCAGACATCACCACAGTTCAGCAGCAAATAAAAATGGTTTGGGAGAAAATCCAACAAAAAGATTTTTATACTGGCTGTGGCAAGGAAGAATGTCATTGGTGCAATTTTGTAAAAAACAATGAACTAGCCGTAGCATTACACGAGCTAGAGGAGGAAATTTAACTAAGTTTGCAAACTATGACTCGATTCAAATTGATTCCAGCGATCCTTCTCATTTGTTTGACTGCAATGGCACTCATTCAAATAGGTGGCTGTGCCAATATTGTACCCCCTTCTGGAGGACCTAGAGATAGTATCCCACCTTATGCAGTGTATGCCAAACCAAAAGACTCAAGTACAGGTATTGCTCCCAAGGAAATTTTGATCAGCTTTAACGAATACATCACCACCAATGCATTGCAAGAACAATTGATTGTCTCTCCTAATATAAAGAACAATCCTTTGGTAGATCAAAGATTAAATATGGTGCGCATTCGCTTATCAGATAGTTTAAATGCAAACACCACCTATAGTTTTCAATTTGGCAATGCTATAAGAGATGTGAATGAAGGCAATATTATTCAAAATTATACCTATGTTTTTAGTACAGGAGCGCAAATAGACACAGGCAAGCTTTATGGCAAAGTTCAAATAGCAGAAAGCGGTTTAGTGGACAGTAGTTTAATTGCAGTCTTGCATCCTATTGACAATGATTCTGCTATTTTCAAAGACAAACCTAATTACTATACCAGGATCAATGGACAAGGTATTTTTGAATTTAAATTTTTACCTGCAACAAATTTTAATATCTACATTGTTCCAAATGATTATACCAAACGATATGATGATTCAACGAAATTATTTGCATTCCTAAACAGTCCTGTTCACCCAGCTAAAACAAAGGATAGCATTCAGTTGTATGCATTTGAAGCTAGTCCAAAAAAAGAAAAAAAATTGGCCACTACGATAGGTGCAAAAAATACTAAAAAACAATCCCCCCTTTTAAAATATAGTAGCAATTTAGAAGGCAATGAAAAAGATTTTTTAAGTCCATTGACATTGAATTTTGAAACACCTATTCACCTGAATGATAGTTTTAAGATTGGTATTGCCGATACCAATTTAGTACAACAAGAAGGCATCACTGTATTGGTCAATGCACAAAACAAACAACAAGTAGATATTGATTTTCCTTGGGAGGCCAATACCAATTATAAATTACTGCTTCCACAAAAATCGATACAAGATAGTTTGTCTAATTTTTTAATAAAGGCGGATACCATCCAATTTAAAACCAAACCTGAATCAAGTTATGGAACTGCGATTTTAAGAATCAATGGCTTTCAACAATTTGAGCAACCCGTTTTATTGTTGATACAGGACCAGAAAGTTAAATTCAGTTACCCTATCACGCAGAACGTATTACGCATTCCTTTGTTACCACCTGGAGATTATCAGTTAAAATTATTGATGGACGCCAATCAAAATGGGCGCTGGGATACAGGTCAATTCATGGGTAAAAAACGACAACCAGAATTGGTGCGTAACCTCAAACTAATTTTAAATATCAAGTCTAATTGGGATAATGAAATGAACCTCATTTTAAAACCCTAATTTTGTTTTTTTAAAATTGTATGCAACTACCTTCTTCCTTACTTGAAAACGCTGTAGCAGAATTTTCCAAACTCCCGGGTATTGGTAAAAAAACGGCATTGCGTTTGGTATTGCATTTATTGAAACAAGATGCTTCTAGCACTACCCAATTTAGTGCCGCATTAAATAGAATGCGCAAGGAGATCCAATTTTGTAAAACTTGCTTCAATATCAGCGATGGCCCTATCTGCTCTATCTGTTCGAATACATCAAGATCCAAAGAAACCATTTGTGTGGTGGAAAATATTAGAGACGTGATTGCGATCGAAAATACCAGTCAATACCATGGCACTTACCATGTATTGGGCGGTATCATTTCTCCTTTGGATGGCATTGGCCCGGAACAACTAACCATAGAACCTTTGATGGAACGCATTCAAAAAGATGCAGTCACAGAATTGATTTTTGCTTTAAACCCAACCATACAAGGCGATACGACCATTTACTATATTCAAAAGAAAATGACGGGCAATGCATGCAAAGTCACGACCATTGCTAGAGGGATTGCTTTTGGGGGCGAATTAGAATATGCCGACGAAATGACCTTAGGAAAGAGTATCTCCAACCGCCAACCCATCCAACAATACATCAAGTAATTTGTTATTTGAAGTGAAGTCCTATTTTCAATTAAATTTTTGACCATATGACAATACAATTTGGCAAAATAAATGAGAATAACTAATTTTAATGTTCAAACATTGATTTATGCACCTAAGAATAATCACCCTATTAATAGCCTGCTTTGTATTTGTACAAGCAGAAGCACAGAAAATTTATAGTACGAAGACCGCAACGGTAAGATTTATTGCAGTAGATGACAAAGACATAGACGCTACTAATACAAAAGCAGTGAGTCGCCTAGAAACCAATGGTAAATTGAGTTTCATCATGCTCATGAAAGATTTTACTTTTGAAATGGATCTAATGCAAAAGCATTTTAACGATGAATATGTGGAGTCAGAAAAATTTCCTCGTGGTATATTCAATGGTCAAATCACCAATATCAAATCTGTGAATTTAGCTAAGGACGGCAGCTACCCCATCATTGTAAAAGGCAATATGCAAGTGCATGGTGTCAATAAGGCTATTCAAACCAACGGTGTAATTGTCATATCAAAAGGTTTGCCTAAAGCGACTGCAAAGTTTACAGTTAGTTTAAAGGATTTTGGGATCGGCGGGGTCTTAATCAAGATGGTTGCCGATCAAGTAGATATAGAAGTGGTTGCTAGCTATCAATAAGCATTGCTATTATTTTGCCATCATTTGATTCTGCCCTATCTTCGCTGCGCAACAGCAGGAGGATTTGTTTATTGTTCACCCTGCCATCCGAAAGGAGAAAAGAACTAATAAACGGTACACTTATCGCCCCCCTACTTCTTTTCCTATTGGATGCTGCATAAAATTTAATGTAGTATTATGTCAATTAAGGAAGCTTTACAAGAAAGAATTTTAGTCATTGATGGCGCCATGGGTACCATGATTCAACGTCATAAATTAACGGAAGAAGATTATCGTGGAACAAGATTTGCCAATTGGCATTCCGATGTAAAAGGCAATAATGACCTTTTATGTATCACACAACCAGCCATCGTTACTGGCATCCATTTAGAATACTTAGAAGCAGGTGCGGATATTATTGAAACCAATACTTTCAGTAGCACTTCTATTGCCATGGCAGATTATGATATGCAGGAACTAGCATATGAATTGAATGTAGCTGCAGCAAAATGTGTGCGAGATGCAGTGGAACAATACAAAGCAAAACATCCTAATAGCACCGAAAAATATATTGCAGGATCGATTGGTCCTTTGAATAAAACATTAAGTCTTTCCCCCGACGTGAACAATCCAGGTTATCGCGCAGTGACGTTTGATGAAGTGGTAGTCGCTTATACTGAACAGATTCGTGGTCTTGTAGATGGAGGTGTAGATTTGATTTTAGTTGAAACCATTTTTGATACACTCAATGCCAAGGCAGCCATTTTTGCAATCAAAGAATATTTCAGAAAGATAGGACAACCAGAATTACCCATTATGATTAGCGGCACCATTACAGATGCTTCTGGTAGAACTTTAAGCGGACAAACATTAGAAGCATTTTATACTTCTGTGGCACATGCTAAACCACTGAGTGTGGGATTAAACTGTGCATTGGGTGCACAAGAAATGCGTGCACATATCGAAGAGCTTTCTCAAATCGCAACCTGTTACACATCGGCTTATCCAAATGCAGGCTTACCGAATGCGAT
>Ga0209191_1001113_pt1 | contig 18288 bp, 24 predicted proteins | sample S_130626_EF_Meta_FD_187320 | JGI IMG/M metagenome (GOLD analysis project Ga0209191, IMG submission 187320) | Freshwater microbial communities from Lake Simoncouche, Canada to study carbon cycling - S_130626_EF_MetaG (SPAdes) (version 2) | ecosystem: Environmental > Aquatic > Freshwater > Lake ...
GAAAAATTGCTGCTGAATACGGAACGCCAGATTCTCAAGTGGACGATGGCAACTTATATTTTGCTTTGAAGAAATGCTTGGAGCATATTGATGCACAGCCAGCGCAGGAGCCGGTAGGAACCTTAAATATCAGCCGGTACAAAGGCCACTTTGTAAACCACGACTTTGATTATTTTGGTGAGCTGCCTGATGGAACTTATTCCGTTTACACCACCCTACCCCTGACAGTGCAGCCAGCGCAGGATCCTGAGATGCTGACCATTGTTTATCAAAGCGGTTACCACGATGGCAAACAAGCAGCACTGGCTGGACGGGAGTGGAACTTCTGCGAGAGGTGCGGTAAGCGCACTGCTGACCTGACAATCATCCATACTTGCACACCACCACAGGGGGACGCATGATATGCCCACAACCGCAGTGTAAATCCTGGGCCCGCGTGTTGGAGACCAGGCACAAGTACGACAACGAAACATATCGTCGGTATGAGTGCGCCAATGGGCACAGGTTTTCGACGATGGAAAGAGTGAAAGTAGATCGTGCAGCCAACCCGCCTAAAGCAGATTGAGCAGGCGCTCAGAAAACGCCCCATGACGCGCAAGGAGTTAGCGGCTGCCGTGTTCCTGTCCGAGCGTGCTGTTGAGTACAACATGAAGAAGATGCATGAGCGCGGCCAGGTGTACGTCGCAGGCTGGTCCCGCACCAAGGGGACGATTGCCAGGGTCTACGCTTGGGGGATAGGGACCGACGTTCCCCGTCCTGCAGCCTACTCAGGGTATGAGCGCGTGCAGCGGGTGCGTGAGCGTGAGTCCCAGGAGGACAAGGATTTCCGCTTGGCGCGTGAGCGTGGCAAGCGCAGGAAGATCAAGGTTGATCCGCTGATGGCGGCTTTCTACTCAATACCCAAGTAGTCCTGCCGCAGCAGGGTACATATCGCCAGCAAAAGCGCCACCTGGCTGGTTCAATTGCGTGTTCACCAGACCGAGACTTTGCAGATATTGAGTCATTGGGTCAATCGGAGCGCCCATGTAGTTAAACATTGGGTCCATCGTGTTACCGTACATCCGCTGCATTCTCGGAGACAGATAGGCTTTGGTTGCCAATGCTGGCGTACCCAGAGCCAGCGCAGTGCCAAGGATAGGCTCTCCGGTCAGTGCAGTGCCACCGGCCATAGCAGCGCCTACCTTGGCTGGCATTGAAGTCAGTAAACCCATCATCCCTGTTCGTTCTGCTGTACCCGATGTAGGAACCTTAGACTTTAATGCTGACTGAGCCACTTGCGCCAAATCTGTGAGAGTCGCAGCGTTCTCAGGTCCGAGGATCTGAGGCAGTGTAGTCGGTGATGCCTTGACATCCTTAATCAGGTTCCTGCCGAATTTGGTGATGTCCATCTCGCCAGTTGGGAACATGGAGCTCTGCTGGATATCAGCCAATACTGCTTGAGCCATAGACTGCTTTTCAACCTCAGTCATTAACGGCAAAATTTTATTTGCTAGGCTGTCCTGATTTGAAAGGATGTAGTTCACGGCCGTCTTATCACCAGCATTTTCCACTTGCTTGTTCAACTTAAATGCGGAGCCATAAGATGTACGCAAACTTTTCAACTTAGTGACCTGGTCATCCATTCCAGCTATCTTGAACGTCTGATCTCTTGCATCATCGAGTGAATCACGCAATGACCTAAATGCATCACCAACTTTTGTCCCTTTATTTGTATAGGCTAAATTGCTAAATAGACTACGTTGGTCCTGGTAGTCACTTCCTGGAATTGAACCTCTTTGCTGGTAACCTAAATACTCAAACTCAGGAATGCCACTGTCTACCAGTTGCTTTCTAAAATTGGCTTGCGTAGCCTTGTAATTTGGGCTTAGTGGAGTCAACCCAGCACTCTGAAGTGCAGTATTTACCATTGACTTTAGTTCTTCGTTTGGCTTGCCAAAATAGAACTGCTCAAAACTGTCAAACAATGAGTCTTTTGGCCTTAGAGCAGGAGGTATTGATGCTACAAGTTTTCGAGCATTGAGAACCGACTGTTCAAAATTTGGTACTTGCTTTAGGTCTATATCAGTCTGCGAGGCCACCTGGCGAATCTGACTTCCAATGTTATCCTTGTTCCGCGCAGCCGCCGACTTCACCGCACTAGCGCCAGAAGAGAAAGCAGCATCAGGTTGTGCTGGCATCCCACCAAACAGGTCGGCGACCTTGTTGATTATCCCCTCGGCATAGTCTGATTGCTTGCCATAGCGTCTAGTGAACTGACCGGCAGAGAAAGGTATCGTCCCAGCAGTAGCCTCAAAGATTTGCGCTGTTCGGTTTGTGCCAGCCTGACCAGGAGTCAGTGCAGTCTCTCCGGTGAATCCGAGTTGACGTGCCTTTGCTGCTGTATCAGCAGCGCGTACCTGTGCGGTGGTTTGAGCAGGCGCTTGTCTTTGCGTCATCCCTGCTCCACCAACTGCCGTAGATGCCGCCATCGCCGCAAGAGTAGCGGCAGCAGGCCCATAACCTTGTGCAGCTTCAGCAGCAGCCTGACCAGCAGCACCGGCAGGCACTGAGGTCACCATCTGCGCAACTGGACGCTGCGCCATCTGAGTGCTGATTGCTCGTGCCATAGGCGTCGTGGCGGTCCTTGCCAAGGTCTGTAATCCAGACATTTGAGATGCTGTACTACCAAGTGCGCCAAGGCCAGTCTGCAATGCACGCTGACCTGTCGTTTCTGCTTGTGGCACGCCCAACTGCGTCAGCAAGTCCTGCGTGGCTTGTGATGGCATTGTCATGCGGCCATACTGACCACCAGTAACCTTTTCAGCGCCAGCGGTGGCCGTGTTTATGAGTGCCGTCAGCGCATCAGCGGCTGGCAGCGCCAAACCACCCGCCAGCATACCTACAGGCCCGAATGGAGCGCCCATTGCAGCACCGAGTAGTGGTGGAGCCAGACCGCGTACCGCTGCTCCTGTATAGCTTCCTTGCGGTTGTGTTGTTTGCTGCTGTGTGCGTGGATACGGTGCGCGTGTCTGCGGTCTTACCCTGGTAAGCACTTGCGCGGCTGCACCATCTCCATACACCTCATCAAATTGCGGCGCAAGATTAGGATTCTGCGAAAGAAGATAGATGTCTTTTGTCGTTGGTTTTTTATCGGCCATGATTATCTCCCGAATGGATTAGACGGCACGTACTGGAATCCTTTAAGACTCTTGTTGTTTGCATAGAAGTAATTCTCTTGCTGCTGCGCAAAGTCTTTTTGCTTGATAGCCAAGTTCTGAATGTCTTTGAGTGCTGTGACTTTAGACTCTGCTGATACCCTTGGATTAGCTAAATCTCCGACTGCCTTGTCGTATCGTTTCGCGTCAGCGTCTGATGTAGGACCACTAAATTTAGGAGTCTTCAGAGCCAACTGCTGCGAGAGTTGAGTTAGCCTATCGTTTGCCTCTTTAGCTTCTGTGGAAAAGCCTACTGCTCCAATCAGACCCTTAACACCAGATTCAACAACGCCACCGTATGCTTTGGAGATCAGTGGCAATGCCGTCGCAGCAATAGATGCGCTATCTTCAGCAGATTTAGCCGCCGTAGCAATACTTTGAACTGTATCGAAATCCTTCTTCTGGATATACGATAGTTGCTCTGGTCTATTAGCTTCCATCTCTCTACGCAAGTCCAAGGACTGCTGTGCAATTTGAGCAGTCAATCGCTTACCTTCAGCAGATTGATCGAGACCCTGCTGCCGTAATGCAGCCAGTTGTGCCCTATTTGCCTCTATGCCAGCTTGAGTTTGTGCGAACTGTGCTGCCTGTTGCGCTCTTTGTGCTTCTCTATCAGCGGCAGCCTGTGCAGCCTGTGCAGCAAGTTGATCTCTTTGCGCCTGTATGCCAGCAGCAGTTTGCTGGAACTGCGTGGATGCCTGCAATCTCTCGCCAATTTGCCGGACTCTCTCATCAGCCTTTTCTTGGTCCATCTGACCAGACGAATAGCTTCTCTCGTATTGTTGAGCAATCTTCTTAATGCTATCTGGCACTGTCGGGTCAGACGTAAACACACTGAATGGATTCTCTTGCGCTGCACCAGTACCAGTGAACCCAGCCCTGCGCAACTCAGGAACCAACTTAGCAATCTGCGAAAGACTCTCCAGCGGGTTCTTCGACAGCATCGCCAGGACTTGCAGCTTATTGGGGTCAATAGTCAACTGCCGAGATGCAGGCGTCACCTCTGCACCAGGCATGATGTTGCCCTCATCATCTCTCACCACTCGCGCAGGGATGCCGTTGATGGTCATCTGCTCTGGAGTCAATGTGCTCTTAAATGCTTGCGGCAACAGTTCCCGCATTTGTCTCGCTCTGATAGTCTCCTCGTCTTGAAGTTCTTTCACGCGCTTGGCTTCGTCCATCCTGCGTTTCATCTCCAGACTCTGGAACATATTCTGCTGCGCAGCTTGGTAACCCTGCTGGCCTGCACCATAAGCCTGCCCAAGCGCCTGGCCGAGTCCTACAGGCACTCGGCTCGGGCCAGATGCCGCAAGCAGTTGCATGGCCGCTGCCATTACGCCCTGGTTCTGTAGCTGCGCTCTTTGCTCTGGCGTCATGTACTCGTCCAGCGCGGATGATCCACCAAACATATCACCCAGCAGGCCGAGTGTGCGGCGTGGTGCTGCTTCTTGCGCTGCTGGTTCAGCTTGCGCTCCTGCTGCATCTGATGCAGCCATAGCACGATAGTTGGGATTGTCTTGCGCCATCACGTCTTCAATGACAACAGGCGCTCTCGATCCACCAGGCATAAAGCCTAGTTGATTTGGCGTCTTGAATCTTTCGCCAGCGGCAGCAATCAATGCATCTTCCGATTCACTTGGCATTGGCTGCATCTCGCTTGTGTCAATCAAGCCAGCACTAGGAGTAAATCCCAAACCAGGTGCATTAGCCCTTAAGTTAACGCCTAGCGGATTAACTTGTTCTTTAGGGTATATGAAAGGTGGCTTGATGCGCGAAATGTATTGCGGGTTTGACATCTGGTCAATGTAGACCGGCTGACCAGGCATACCCGTAATCTCGGGACGATTCATGCGCGTGAGAATGTCTTGTATCGTAGGTCGATACTGCCGATTCAGAAAATATGGGCTGGTGTATGTACCAGGACCAGATAGCCCACCAAGGTAATACTGGCTAGGGTCAAATTGTGTTGCCATTCTGTTCCCCTTATCCAAAGTATCCAAGCAGACCGCCAATCGTAGCGCCAAGTCCACCGTAGTTTGCACCGCCTAACTTCTGACCGGCCAATGCACCACCCAAAGCACCTGACAATGGGTTCGTGTAGTACGGCTGGCTTTGAGTCATGCCGAGGTTTGGCAAGCTAGTGCTGAGTCCACCAGTTGCAATCTGCAGCTTCTCCAAACCGATGTTGCGCAGGGCATCCAACTGAGCCTGCTCCAACTGCTGACGCGCACCGCCTAAGCCCATGACCGCCTGGCCGCCGGAGATGTTCGCTCCCTTGGCGTACTGTGCCAGACCAGCAGCTTGGCCGTAACCAGCGGCACGCATCTGCGCAGCGGTGTCAGCAGCCTGCTTGATGGCAGCAGCGTTTGTGAGTGACTCCTGTACTCCCTGGCGTGACCCGCCAAAAGCGCGTGCAGCGGTAGCCGCCTGCCGGTCCTTGAGACGTTGGGTCTCCAATGAGCCACCAACATCAGCCAATGCACGCTGGACCACCTCGTTCTCGTAGGGGTTCATGAACTGCTGGATGGACTCGCCAGTGAATGGGGTCAATGCCTCATTCGTGACTTGCTGCTCTCCGGCCGTATACAAAGGATTAAACCCTGCGAATTGTCGTGCTGGTAATGCACCCGCAACGCTCTGCGCCTGTCCGATGTTGCGTAGATACGCCGCCTTCAGATCAGGGTCAATTGCTGTGGTGCTAGTTGTGCTGCCGCCGCCTTTAGACATATCGTTTCTCCTTACATTTCGAGCAAGCCGCGCAGCTTGCCCTTTGAAATCTTGCCTGAGTTAATGGCATCCATCAACTCGATACCATATTTTTTTACCGCCTTGTCGTTGATGACGTACTCGCCATCCTTGAGAGCACCGTAACCGTCATCTGGACCCATTGGGTTCGGGCCTTGCAAGTGCATCATGGAGACGTGACCGCCTTTGGCGTAGCCGCCTCCTCTACCCCACCCACCTCTATCACCACCTGGCTCACCTCGTCCCGCAGCGCCATCACCACCGCCGCCGTACCCGCCACCGCCTTGACTATCACCCCTATCCATTCCAGAAAAATCAGTGCTGTTTATGGCATCCCGAACTGCTTGCGTGTCTGGTGTGCTTGGTGCTGCTGAAATGCTTCCCCTATCCATTCCAGAAAAATCAGTATTGTTTATAGCGTTTTGAACTGCTTGTGTGTCTGGTGTACTGACAAAGCCACCATTAACAAAGTTATATTCTCCAGGAAGTACATCCCTTACTGGGGCTTTGGGTACTCCTGGTGCTAGTGGTTTACCTAGATCTCCATACTTGAAATTTGTGTACATATTACTTAAAGCGGGCAATACGCCAACTTCTGTAAATACATCGTTTAAAAGCGTCCTATATGGGTTTATTCGACGAACATCTGCCATGTGCATTGCTCTTTCAGCGGGGCTTAATGCTGCAAGCTGCGCCGCTGACATTACATCTTTTACTGTTGTTTCTTTAGTGGGATCGTACCTGTCAATGCTCAAATAGTCTTGCGGAGCGTTATAAGCTGCTTCACGTTCTGCACGTTGCTCTGCTGATTGCCCACCACCGCCACGCATAGGTGCAGCACCCTGCGCAATGATCTCTTCGTAACGGTTTGCTGGTGCAGCATACGTCTGAGGCTGCGAAACGTCATAGCCGCCGGTGTAGCTTTGCGGATATCCGAAAAACGAATACGGCTGCGACTGCCTGTATTGAGACATGATCTCAGCGTAACGGTTTCTTGTCGCCATCTACAACTCCTTGCTAAGAATATGCCACTTAGGGGCATATCCCTCGTCTGCTAAAAATGTCCTTGCCCAGCCCTTACGGCCAGCCAGGGTAACTCGCGTGCAACCGATCTGCTTACCCCAAGCCTCGATGTGTGGTCGCATCCGCTTGAGTTCATCTAGGTCGCCGCCAGCAAGAAAATAGTGCAGATTCTTGAGTCGCGGATAGACAATGATCTCTGTGATGACTGCGCTATTAATCCCAGGCCAAAGCTGGAATCTGTTCTCCTCTACACCCTGCGCAACATCTTGAAGAGTGTGGGTTCCTGCTGAGTATTCTAAGGCGGCTTCGATGTGTTGTGCCAACCGCCAGAAATCCTCCATTACCGTTTCCCTGCCGATGTAGCCTCCAGCCGCATTACTCCTACCCGCCAATCGTCCAAGACGCTTCCGGTAACCTTCATCTTGACTGACCGGCCTGAGAACCTGGTATCGGTTGGAGCCTTGGCGCTAAACGGGCCGTAACTCACTTCGTCCGATGTCGGGTACATCCTGGCTGTAAATGAGATTAGGACCTCTCCTAGCGTCTGCTCGTCAGGAATCACCGACCTGACGGCCATCACGTTGTCGCCGTTCCCGAGTTCAATCGGACCGGACTGCGCATAGGGAGAAACCGAGTCGTAGGTGTATCCAACTTCGTGATCGTAGATGTACCCGTCAGTTCCGACCATCATAGGATTGACGAATACACCTCGATCTGTTCCAGCGGTGCGCGCCATCAATCCGAAATACCAAGTGCCTTCACGATAGTTATAGGTGACATAACTGTCATTCTCAGTGGAGGACAGCGACGGGTAGAACCAGGTCACCTCACCATAGGTAGAGTTGTGGACGGCGTAGACCTTGGACGCCTGGGCGTAGTTGATATTGTTGAAGACGTAGTCCCCGACATCGCACTGCATAGGCTTGACGTACCCATCGTAACTCCAAAAGCCGCTGCTGCTCATCCATAGACATGAGGTATCGATGGCCGCCACCGCCTGCGCTGAGATGACGCCGCACCCGCTGCCAACCTTCTCAAAACTGTAGACGAATGGCAGGCCGATGTAGTTAGCGACGTGCGCGTCAACGTCTGTCAATAGGAGGTTGACGCCTCGCACGCGCTTGCCGCACCTCAGAGATCCTGGTGTCGCTAGTTCAAAATCACCAGCCTGGTTGTTGGCTGCCGCCGTCCAGGTTGTGTTGTTCTCCTGGTCCGACCACTTCACCAGACGCGGGTTACCCGATGCGCCAAGAGCAAACATAATGCGCTCACTGGTGACCATTACCGCCGCGCAGCTTGTAGGTGCGTTGGTGATGACAGCCGCGATAGTGGGAGTCGTGAAACCTAGCTGCCACTCGTACAGCTTGCCGTCTGTAGTGCTGCAAGCTACTAGGTACTCGCCCCAAGTGTCTAGGCTCCAGGTGGTGGCCGGTACTGATCCGGTGTCAGGTCGCGCAGTGCCATAAGACAGGCTCCCATATGTCCAATAGCCGTAGCCTGTAGTGCCAGTGGCGTTAGCAGAACCAGCCGTGAAACCTGTCGGGGTAATGTCCTTGACCACTCCTAGCGCATTCATCGCGTACAACTTGGATTGCGTACCCATGCCAGCCCATCGGTTGGCGCTGTTATCTCTCCAGGCAATGATGCCTCGGCATATGCCTGTCATGGCAGACGTTGACTTCTTGCGCCACCCGCCAATAGGTCGCAGGGTATTTTCAAACCAGCGCACCAGGTTGGAGTCGTACCAGCGACCCATTGACTGATATTCAGTCCCGTTGCGGTAGACGCCTGGGGGAATCTTGAGGGGAATGAGTGCCATGATTACACCGATAGGTTGGAGACAAACGACAGTGTAACGATGGCCGACGGTACTGCTGGCCTGGTCGGAGAAGTGCCTGCCGGATACTGCTCAATCGACACTCCGACATCAGTAGGCCGCCACATGATTTCCACATAGTCGTTTGCGTTAAGGTTGACAAAGAAGTTCATTGCGGCAATTATGTGGAACGGGTCGCCAACGCCTTTTCTTGGTGCAAACCCAAACCTTGAGTTCGACTTGTCAATGTTTGTTCCATTCTTTCTGAACCAAACGTCAACGTCTTGAGATGCGTTTGTCGTGTTCGTAAACTGGATAGAAAACTGTACGTTGTAGATTCCCGACTGCGATACGTTCAGCCTGGATGAGTTTGAGAGCGTGACGCCGTTGCTGAAGTCGGTTGTGTCAAACGTGATGGCGTAGGCTGTTGTGGTGTTAGCCGCTACCTGGTCTGTGGAGTCCTGGAACGCTCCATAAGGGGCGTTGATGTACTTGCCTCCACGCGGTCCGAATAACGCTGCCAGGGCGTTTGTGACGCGGCTGGCGTAGCTTCCGATGTTGCTGAATGTCTGGCTGAAGTACAGGCGGTCATACACCTCGCCAGGGTTGCCGATATTCGGCTGCGCTGGCGTTGTGATCTGGCCGCTGTAGTCGCTCATACGTTCCGTTCAAAGTGTGGGCAGTCCACCAGAGATCTGAAGTTACCACCCCACCGATTTTTCGGGTGCAGCGTTTCCCAATACGCTCCAATCGGAGACAGAACAGACTTGTCCCAGATGATTTTCCCATCCTTAAAGAAGTTCAAGTCCATTGCGCAACGCTTCAAGTGGATGGAGTTCATGGTCTTAGACCGGCCTGTCTTAACGTAGATGGCTTGCTGCTCCGGTGTACGCGCCAACTCGCCACCAGTGACCATAAATCCCAGATCTGTGGCGTGCTGGATCAGCTTGCACATATCCAACAGGAATGCGGCTTGTTCTTGACTCAGGCTCATTTTGGCTCCTCTTCTTTCTCTCCGTGGGACAGTTTCACACCCGCCAGCAATCCAATGAAGCCACCGACGATGGTCTGGAAAGCAGGGCTGATGAGCTTGAAGATTTCACCATTGTCAACAATGGGGTCAAACAGGCCAGCCATCAGTACAGCAACCATTCCAATGATGACAACGCAAAGGGTAAAGCTAACCATCAGCGTCACCAAAAATGTCAGCTTGGCTTTCACTTATTGGTCCTCATTTCTGCTAACTTCTCAACGGTACGTCCACCAAAGTAAGCGCCCATAATCAGCATCCCCCAGTTACCCAGCAGGGTCACATAGGACTCGTTTGCGTTGAGGCCGTAGGCGCTCATCATGGCAAATAGGAAGTACCCCATGAAGATAGCGATCAGGCTCATTGGACGAATGTTCTTTGAGAGCCATGAATCTGAGTTCATGTCAGCTTGCCAGCGGTCTGTTACGTTATCCGCATCACTCTGTGCAGCCTTGGCAAACAACTCCAACTCAGCCATCTCCAGCTTGGCTTTCTCTATGCCTAACTCAATCAAGCGCTCTTCATGGTGGAACTGCAACTCGCGCAGTTTCTCAACGTCAGCCGGTGTAGGGTTGTCGGGTATCTTGACGCCCAGAGTGTTCTCGACTACCTCCTTGCCTTTGGCTTGGATAGCAGAAGAAAGCAGCCCCAGGCCGCTTTCCGCAAGAGTACCGAGTAGTGCGCCGAGAATTGGAATCATCAGAAACCCCTATTTGTGATAACGTGAAACGTGATGCTGACCAGTGGGACAACGATAGCGGATGCGCCTGTAATCCAGAGTGTATTCATAATGATCGCAACCTTCATTTCTTTGTCCTTCTGCTTTCTTTCCGACTCTTCTCTTTCAAGTGTGTTGCGCTCCTTAATCATCCTGGTGCGCTCTGCCATCATCTCTTCCCAGACCGGAGCATTGCCACTATAGAAGAGGATGTCCTTCAGTTCCTTCTCATGCTCTCTCAGTGCCTTTGACGCCAGTGCGATCTGGAGAGCCTCAGAACTGATCTGTGCATTCGTCTTTCCTATTGACGCAATCCTGGCCTTGCTGCTTGCTAGGTGTACCGTGTCTGCCGCTTGATAGAAACTGCTGAATTCTTTGTATAGGCCGTGTATATCTTTACCAAGGGCTACCGCTTTTTTATGCCTGCCACCGCACCCTGGGCAATAGCAAAGGCCGTAAACGGATCAATCATTTCTTGTTCACAACTACCCATCGGCAGATGCGTCCGTCTTTGTCCATGAATTCGTTAGCACCCATCTTCTTGTCCTCTTCTCGTTTAGGAATACGACAAACCAAAACTATCTTTGTTTCTGTTCCAGGCCACGGGCTTTCAGCCGAGGCAAGCAGAGAAATCACTTGTCAACCTTGGCGTCAAGTCTGTCGAACAATCGCTCTAGGGTTGCATCAATCTTGTCCAGGCGGCTCTCAATGTCTGCCTTGCTGACGTAGTTCTTGGGAAGATCAATCTCGATCTGCTTAATGTCATCCTTCAGCGTCTTGACAGAGTCCCATATCTCTTTACACCACCAGCCGACAGCGACCAGGATCGCTCCACCGATGAAGTTGAACATTGGCTGGAATTCCATGATGTTCCTTACGGGTGAGTTGCTTTGTAGGCATCAAATTCTGCCTTGAGTTCTTGGATGGCTGCGGTTAGTGTGGCGACAAGGAACGACACGTCAATGCCTTGGTGAACAGGTTTGCCATCAGCGTCTACGGCATCTTTTGCACCCGTAACGGCGTGTGAACAAACTTCTGCTAGTTCGTGAGCAATGAATCCCTCACCATCAGAACCGTCCGCTTTCCACTTATAAGTAACGGGCTTGAGCGCAGCAACTTTAGCCAACGCTCCGGTCATAGGCACAATGTCTTGCTTTAAGCGGTAATCAGATGAAGTGTTGTAGGCGGTAGCCCCAGAACTAACGCTTACCGAACCAACTGTAGTGCCGTTACGTCTAAAGTTAAATATGGCTCCGTCACCATTAGACCTGTTTATATAAAAATCATTGATTAAAGAAAGTCTCGGCCCGAGTCCTGGTCTAAAACTAAATCCTGTTTGACTTGTGGAGCTACCAATAAACGCATCTGTATCAGTTGTATTTAACATCCATGTGCCGCTGGAGTCAATACGCATTGCCTCCGCACCACCTTCAGTAAAGGCAATGGTGTCAGCAGCGGGGAAGAAGATGCCCGTGTTGGTGTCGCCTGTGGTGGTGATGGCAGGAGTACCAACTGCACCCGCTGGAAATACAACACCACCAGTTCCTTTTGGCGTAAGTGCAATGCCAATGTTTGTGTCGCCACCTGTAGCAGATAACGCTGGTGCGCCACCAGTAGCTGCATTTGCAAGTGTCACCTCATTCACAGCAGACGCGGTTGCAGATACCTTCAGCAACTCATTGCCGTTGGTGTCAATGACATCACCGACCAGCTTTAGGCTCTTACCAGATCCAACATTAAGACCGACGCTGGTTCCAGTTCCAGCCGCAGCGAATATTGCATCCACCGAGTCTAGGTCGGTGTTGATCTTTGTGCCCCAGGTGTCAGTGGATGCACCTACCTCGGGCTTAGTAAGGAGTAGGTTGGTGGTGGTGGTATCAGCCATGATTTACCTCATTGGGTTGTCCAATCCTTGGACGTTGCGCCTACTGGTGTCCAGGTGTCGGTGTTGTCAGAAATTATAGTCCAGCTGCGTGAATTTGGGGACTGCGTAGTCCATGTGGTAGTTGACGTACCAGAGTCAGTCCAAGTGTCTGAGTTGATTGGCTCCGGCTCCCACTTGAGCCGCTGGGTGATAAGGTCCAGTGCGCTGGCAGCTTCAGAAATTGATGCTAAAAAATCCAAGCCAGGCAAGTAATCGTCCAGCGCAGATCCTGATTCGGAGATGTTAGCTACAAAGATACCGACGTTTTCGTAGGCATCTATGGCTGCCAAAGACTCCGCAACATTCACCAAGAATACCGCCGTAACGCTTAATGAATCAGACGCCGTCACGGACTCAGAGTTAAACACTTGGTAGGTGAACGTCGGGAATAGTGACTCCGATGCGGTCAGCGCCTCCGCGACAGCAACAGAAATATCCAACGCCCCGACACTGGAATCTGCCGCCGTGAGCGTTTCGGATACAGCCGCAACTGCTTGCAGGACATTGGTTATCGCGTCCGATACGCTCAGTGTCTCTGATACCTGGACAGGTATCGTCAAGATGCAAACTTGTGCATCTGCTGCGCTTGCACTTTCAGATACAAGCGCCAAAAATACGATAGTGCTGCTAAGTGAGTCGGATGCCGTTACAGATTCGCTGGCAAAGGCCACTGCCACCAGGCTGGTGTCTATTGCGTCAGCAGCAGATCCTGACTCAGCAATGCTTGCCACAATCGTGGCAATGTTGGTGAGGACGTCTGACGCTGATAGCGACTCAGATATTGTCAGTCCAAGCGTTGTAATCGCTGACTCAGCATCTGCCGCTGATCCTGACTCGGATAAAGACTTGTCATATCCAAAACCACTTAGCAGAGACTCGTAACCGCCAATTCCATACGGTCCATATCCGTATAAATTACTTCCATAGCCACCCTCAATAGCGTAGACAGAGTACGAATTCCCTGGTGCGCTGAATGGTGTACCGAATGGCGCAAGACCGAACATGGTTAGTCAGCCGGTAACGGTGTGTTGCCTTCAGCAAGCCATTCCAAATATTGCTGGTAATCAGAATTGGCTGGGTCAAATGGAATGCAAGCACCATCACTTATGCGGATGACGCTGGTTTGATTGCCCATGAATTGGGGTGATAGCTTGTACATTTATAGCTCCGCAGAAAGCTGAGTCCCTACATTAGCAATTGCAAGTGCTTGATTGGTTGTTCTGCCAGTTAGACCATTAGCAGTTATTGGCGTTCTAGTTAATGATTGCCCAGCACCAGATATAGATTGGCTAGTCGCATTTTGACTGCCACCAATAATGTCAATTGTAATATTGACCCCTGATGCCTGAGATAGTGTTGGGATTGTTCTCATTGAGACTGCATGAACTAGCGTGAAAAGCCCAGTTGTTGCGTTATATGCTTGCCCACAAGTTCCTTTGAAATCACTTTGAAAATACCGTTGACAAAGTCCCAACTCAGTACCATACGAACGGTAATCAAAAGATGTAGCTACACTGCCTTTTTCCAATTGGACATTCCCAATTACCCATGTTCCGCTGGTTTGAGCTCCGACAGTGAACAAGATTTCAATGCCCGTGGTAGCTGCCGCTGGAATGCTAATTTGTGCGCTGTAGTTTGTCAGCGTTGATGTAACCGTGAATGTGCCTGTTGCAATCTGTGTCTTAGCTGACCATGTATCCGAACTAGTGGCATAGTTTGCAGTCCAAGTAACTGTGGTCAGTAATGAGTTGGAGATATTGACAGATAGCGTTGCTGTGCTGCCAGCCATGTCGAAACAATTTAATTGCTCAATGCGTTGACCAATACCAACTGCCGTAACAGATGCAGCGCCTGTAACCTGTAAGTTGAACTGGTTTGCATTAGACCCAGCCACCCTAGCAACCGTTACCGTTGCACCAGTTGCATAGGCATACCAACGATCTAAAGCTGGGTAGGTTGGAACAGTAGTTGGAACCGCGTTTCCAGATGTTCCAGATGTTGCTCGTTGAATAATTTGCATTAGGCCGTTCATAAGACGGTTCTTAAACCCAAACATGCTGGGTGCGTCTGTATATACAGCTTTCCCTGCTGGATACGTTACAAAAACATTCTTTGACCCAGCAGAAAAATTAACCAAACTTCCAGCATTACTCGATTTTAAAACCGTTGTTCTGGCGAGCGTTGTACCGGACGCGGTGTAAGTCCCTATTCCAGTTTCCCAATTTGTACCATCAGTAATGCAGTAGTAGGTTGTATTACCGTTGCCAATAGCGTCAAATGACTGATAGCCGGTTACAGCACCGGCAAGCGTTAGAGTACCAGTGCCAGTTGTAGTAGTGGTCTCCTGTACGCGATCATCAAGGACTAGAGCCATTAAAGACTCCTATAGGTCAGCTTGCGACAAGTTCGTTTTCTTTGAAGAAACGCTCTTGTGCCTGGTTGGATTGATCGGTGTATTGGACCTTGAACAGCAAGGTTGACTCGTCATCCACGACTGCGCCGACCACAATCGTGCCGGTCATGGACGTGCCCTTGATGGTCACGCTATCGCCTGTCTTAAACGCCATAAATGCCCCTTATACCGATGCGGTGTATGTGACGTTCAGCGTGTCGCCAGACGCGATAGAACGATTTCCGCCAGTGAAGCTACCAGCAGAGTACAAAGTGCCAGCAGTGCCTGATTTAGTGCTGCTGGTGGTCATAAACGCGCCTGCAACAGTGGCTGTGGCGTTGATGGTGAAAGATGTCGCGGTAGACACTTTGGATCCAGAAGATGCCGAGTTCCAGGCTACTGATGGACGGGTGGAATTGGAGTAAGGAACTGTCTCGCTCCAGCCAGCGTGAGATGACATGGTGTCACCGGCTGCATAGGTAGGGGTAGACGCACCATCAACCAAACCGACATACCAGGCTGCGGTGTAGGCAGATCCAGCAAAATACTTGTCCAGCAGGTCGTTCTTGCCAACCGTTACCACTAGGTTTTTGATTGGCTCTGACCACTTCAGATTGCCGTCCTTGTCGAAACAAGTCAACTCATAAGAGCCGGTTACTCCGATGCTCTCATCCATAGAGGATTGACGCGAGATTGCTACGCTTGCAGCATCTTGACCATTGATACGCTCTGATTGCATTTTGTTCTCCAAAACTGGGAAAATTTTAACCGAAAGACTTGGCGCGTGACTTTAGAACGCCGCCGCTAGTCGCTCCGCGCTCGTCTGCAATTTGCAGTTCCTCTATGCCTGTCTTGTACAGGCCAGCCCACACTTGGATTCTTGCGTCGTCCTGTAGGTAGGGGGCAGCCTGTAGCAAAGAACCGTACAGGTAGACATCAGGCGCTTTGGTGAGCAGCCAGTTGGTGGTGTTGGAGTTTGATAGCTTGGCGAGCTTGCTGTAGTAGATCAACTCGCCCGTGTAGCTGGAGTCAGGGATAGGCACAACGCGTAGCTGCGACCCGACTACGCCAAAGAACTTAGGCTTCCCGCTGGATGTGTACTGAGTCAGCAAGTCATCCAGGCTGTCAATGGTCTCAAACTGCAACGGACTGACGGGGTTTGTGTCCATCTTGAACGTCCGCGCCTCCAGAAAGTCGCCTGGCGTTGCGTTGTACTCGGCGTCGATGGTTGCCGTTGCGCGGGTAATCATCTGGGTGGTGCGCAGTGTTCGCTCCATTTGCGCTTCAGCAAGAGAAACAAAGTCAGTGATGGCAGACGTGAGATCACTACGGTTGAGCCAATCGGCCACCGAGGCTTTCAGTTCAGCGTAGGTGCTAAGTGCCATGCTCTGCCTTTTCCTTCTCGATGTCGCGCATCATCCAGGTGTGGTCGTGCTTGAATTCAAACGTCCCGATGTGGCCTATCTCTTTGCTCACGTCGTGATCTATCCAGATTTTATACCCTGCGTCCTGCGCCTTCCGGCAGAAGAAGATGTCCTCTCCGATGTAGCCTCGGGCGTCGGTGCGCCAGGGAGTCTCGAACCAGGGTTCGGTCAGCTTCTCAAAGACGTTGCGCTTGATCAGCATCACGCCCATTCCGATGCTGCCTACTTCCTCAATGCCGGCTGACTCCGGCATGGTGTAGATCAGTTCGCGCTTGCCATCAGAATCGTACTTCTGCGCAGTCGGGCCGGTAGGGATGCGGCGTCTGGCGCAGTTGGTCGCCACGATGTCCAGGTCATGCTTGAGCAGGCGCTCGACCATGTCCTGCGGGAACGTCATGTCTGAGTCGATGAACAGGATATGGGTGCAGCCCTCGGCCATCGCATCCAGCGCTAAGTCAGCACGCTGGTTTTGGATCAGAGTACCCTGCATGATTTTGAGAGACACTGCATCTGTCGTGTTCAGCGTGTGGTAGCAAACCATATTCACCAAGCAATAGGTGAAGTTGGCGTGAACCATGTCACGGGCTGGGGTGCAGACTGCAATGTAGTTGTTCATACTTGTCCAGGTCTCGTTCTGAAAAATCTGTTGTCGGGGTCATTGAGCCAGCGCTTCATGTACGCCTGATCGTCCAGCTTGCCCTCGGCCTTGAGTTTGTAGTAGACGCCCTCCGGAATGCTTGCGACGTGATGCCACTCGCCCTTCCAGCTTGCGCGCTCATCTACCTTATTGAAATCCGCTTTGTTTGCTTCAACAACTGCTGTGACATCCTGCTGAGTCTGAATTGTTGCCTGGCCGGTTTCATCATCGAAATGCCAAAAGCGGGTGATACCCGCATCTTTGTTTTCGTCAAATACTTGTTTATTCATGCGTTAAAAAAGGGACCAGGTTGCCCTGATCCCTTCCATTGATTACGACGTAATCAGGTCAGCTGCCAGACCGTGGGCATTTTCTGCCAACACCTTATGTCCAAATTCGATTAACAGCATGGCTTTCTCGGCATCGCCTGTTTTAGCAAGATCGATTTTTTGATAAGGACGCAACACAGTCATCTTTGCGTACTCGGGGTCGAGTACCCATGCATCACGCTCACGTTGGAAACGATTTGCGATAACGCTAACTTGACCGAAATCTGAGACATAAATATCTACAGCGCCGATCAAAGTAGCAGGCTTCTCGCCACCGTTGATGTTGTAACGGCTGGAGGCGATACCAGAGAAACCGCTGACGCGCTGCTTGTTAACAGGACCGGTCATCAGAATCTTTGGCGTGCCACCAGCAGTCCACACTTGCTGAATCACATTCTTGAGAATGGTCTCAGTGAAAGTGCGCACAGTACCGTCAGTACGGGCGCTGTTTGGTAGCGTGGTGTATGAGGGGTTAGTGCCATCAGTCTGCTTATCGACGTTGGTCTTGATGAAAGCACCAAGAGATGCAGTACCGCGTGCAACGCTAGTGCTACCAGCAGCAGCCACCGCGCCGTTCAGCATGGTGAATTCTTGATCGCGACGAAGTTCAGAACCCCGCTTCGCAATTTGATAGGCTAATTCTGAACGACGCCCTGCCTTGTTGACCACCTCTTCAGTCGCGGACAAGACAATAGTCTTGCGCGAAATCTGAGCGTAGTTTTGCAGGCGAACAGTTGCGACTACAGCGTCAAAAGAGGATACATCGTCACCCTCAATTTGTTTGTTAGCTGCGGCTGCTGCCAGGGTATCGGTCTGCCACTCAAACAAAGAGTTGCTGATTGACTCGCGACCAATGTTCGATTGGTACGGTACATCTTCCGGTGCTATGTTAGTAATAATATTCGAGAGATCTTCCCGAATACCCTTTGCGTCAAAGGTGGTGAATGTGTTGGTTACGATTGCCATAATGTTCTCACTTCAATAAAAGTTCAATTGCCGATGCCGCATCTTGGACGCGGCCACTTTTTGCAAGACGTTGTTTTGCACGCGTTGACT
>Ga0209191_1001114_pt1 | contig 18287 bp, 29 predicted proteins | sample S_130626_EF_Meta_FD_187320 | JGI IMG/M metagenome (GOLD analysis project Ga0209191, IMG submission 187320) | Freshwater microbial communities from Lake Simoncouche, Canada to study carbon cycling - S_130626_EF_MetaG (SPAdes) (version 2) | ecosystem: Environmental > Aquatic > Freshwater > Lake ...
GTATCGTGGTAACCGGCGGAAATGTCGCACCCCCCTATGGGGTCACCGATTGCGCCCAATATGGATGCGATGCGCCTTGTTTGCACCGCTGATGCCTCTTTGCGCGCGAATTTCATTGCAGAATTTAGATTCATAACCTTGATTCCTTTCCTGACTTAACCGCATGACATGAATTGCACAATGGTTGCAAGTTATCGCGGTCGGTGAATGATCCACCCAATCGAACGGGATTGATATGATCAACCATTTGTGCGGTGGTGATGTTGTTATTGCTTCGGCATTCGCGGCACAATGGTTCGTCGCGCAATACTGATTGCCTAATGGCCCGCCATGCGCTTGTGTTGTATCTTGGTTCCCTATGGCGATGCGCGGTGTGAACATTCGGTCGATGGATCTTTGATGATGGCATGATGGGCATGATGCAAAGTTATAACAATTATTTTGTAAACAATTACAACAATACTTCGGTATACTTGGTTAACATCCCATCAAAGGTGACCGGAATCATTCCCGATTCGCCATGTCTATTCTTTGCCACAATCAATTCAGCATCCTCAATTGGCGGTCGATCCCGCTCATAATAGGCCGGACGGAATGGAAACAACACCGCATCGGCATCTTGTTCGATTGCACCTGATTCCCTAAGGTCACTAAGCATCGGACGCTTATCGCTTCTTTCTTCGGGTTTCCTTGATAACTGCGCCAATATCATCACAGTGCAATTCAATTCCTTTGCCAACAACTTCAACCCCCTTGATATTTCGGCAATCTCTTGTTCCCTTGAATGGGCTTTGTTCACTCGAATCAATTGGATATAATCAATGATGATCAGGTCCAACCCATGCTTTGCCTTATGCAATTTGCATTTGCCGCGGATCATGGCCAATGATGTGTCGGCATCATCGTCGATGTGGAATGTCATCGGCGGTTGTTTCATGAATGCTTCAACCACTTTCATTTCATGTTCGAACATGGTATTGTTTCGGATCCGGTGGTTTGCGATTTGACCAACCAAACTGATATATCTTTTCGCCAATTGCTCATTTGACATTTCAAGGGATAGGAATAACACCCGACCGCCCTTCAATGCAAAGTCATGGGCAAAGGTTAATGCAATTGCAGTTTTTCCCATGCCCGGCCTACCAGCGACAACAATCAAATCGCCGGCATTATATCCGCCAATGGTTGAATCCAATTTGTTCCACCCTGATGATTTGCCGGTCAACTTTTCACCCCTTGCCATTGATTCGCGAATGATTGTCATGACATTGGATGACACCGCATTGATATCTTTCGGATCATTTCCGACATCAACAACTGATTCATCCAATGCGGACTGCAATTTGCTTTTGATATCAAGCAAACCGCCATCCCAATTGGTTGTTTGTATTTTTGTTTTTAATTCATACAAGATATAATCATATTGGATTTCAATGATTTGTTTTCTGATATCCGCACCGGCCCAAACCGATTCGCGATATTGAATCGCCTTGATCAATTGTTTGCGGTCCAAATGCTTATTCATTGTCATCGGATCAACAACATCGCCCAGCATGTACACCCTTTGCATAGATGCGATGATTGATTGGTTGTCCGCATCTTTGAACCATTTTGGATTGATCTTGGGCAAATGGTGATGCAATTGCTGATAAAACAATATTTGTCCGATTATATATTCTTCATTCTTCATTGGATTTGTATTTTTAGGGATTTGATAAATTTGTCGAATTGTTCTTGGGTTACACCCTTGGGTCGATGCATAATCACCAAATTGGTTCGCTTAAATTCATCAAATTTGGAAATGATCCATGCATTGCGCGATGGCTGAATTTTATATTTCTCCATTGGCTTGGCTGATAAATAGTGAGCATTCATAATAAGTTCCGATGAATATAATTTCACCGCCGGACATCACCGCAAATTTGTTGTGTTTCAATTCAGATATAAACATCATAATTTTTTATACATTGGTTGTGTTTGTTCCTTTTCTGATGATGCATAAATGCCGGACCAGTTGTTCGCAATCGAATGGGTGATGTCTTGCATGGCTTGTTTTTCATTTGTGTATTTTTTCATTTTGTCGATTAGTTGTTGCAATCCAATTTTTGTGTATTTCTGTCTTTTTTCTTTTTTGTATTTCAACCATAGTTCCAAAGGTTTAACCAAATGCGATGGAACATCGCCCATCGGGATGGCTTTTTCCCTTTTCTTTTTTATATCATTATCATTATCATTATCATTATCGGCATTTTTGGCATGATTTGGTATGCGGTCGCATGCGGTCGCATCCCATCGCATCTTTGCATTTTCGGAATTCCTTTTGCGAATCGAATCATATTTCATCAAATCCCTTTTCAATTGTTGTTTGATCGGCTCAAATGCAATGTTGGTGATTACATTATCAGTTGATGGATTTTGATCATTGACATATTGCAAAATATGCTTGAATAAATTGCCGGCTTGTTCGTCGCTTAATTGCTGAATTGTATGAATGATATCACAATACAACAAAAATGATTTTTTATTTTCCGCCATGACTATAAATCCAATGGAATATATTGATTGCCATCATGCCATTCGCACACCTTTCTGCCGGTCATCGCATGCCTGATTTCTTTCATTGACTTAAAGATTGGCCCTGATTCATCATGCATAAAGACATAAATCACAACACCTCGATTGGCAAATAATTCTTCGAATAAACTATAATTGATAAGATCATCAACCTTTATTTTGTTTGAACCCTTGACATGATAATATCGCGGAATGTATGGTGTCTTTCTTTTGTCCAACCAAAAATAATCCGGCAATGATCGAACCAGCGGGTGAACTTTCCAAAAACCATCAATATTGTTGTTTTTTTCATCAAACCCCAATCGCTTCATTTCCCGCCCTAATTTAGTCATATATTCAACAAATAATTGTTCAGCAATATTTGGCACTGAATTTCTTTCTTGATAAGTATTATTTGCATTCATCATTGTTAATATTTAGTTGTGTTAATACATTGTGATGCATCGCCTTGGCTGATTTGTTAAACAACAACCAATCTTCGAATGCACCGCATGCATGGATGATGGTTGAATGATCGCGGCCCATCTTTTTGCCAATTTCTTTGAATGTAAAATTGAATTCTTTGCGCAAAACATAGCAATACAAATGGCGCATCATGATTGTGTCACCATCGCGCATCCGGCCCAATATGCGGGCCGGTGTCATCGAACCAACTGTGCAAATAACTTGCAATACTCGATTCAATAAATCCATGCGGGATGCAAAGATATTTTCCTTATCAATTGCCTGATCAACATATTTCGACCGGAATACAACTTTCGGTTTGATTATTTCAGTTTTAAGGACTGCAATTTCCCTTTCATATTGTTCGCGGATCTTGATGATTTCATTTTCTAATCTTTGAATTTTACTTTTTTGTTTTATATATTCCGGGAAATAATCTTTTAATTCGGTCATCAGTTGTTTCATTGTTTAATATTGTGTTTTTACCATCATAATGCACCGCGCGCAATGTCATCAGTTCAAATGGTTTTATTGTGTCCAGCGCATTCATTAATTGTTTGTTTGTGATTGTTTGTTGATCCTTGAATAATTCCGCAATCATTTCGGTTGGTGTTTTGTCTATCTTCATTTTCTTTCCTGATAAAAATATCGCATGTAATTCAAAAAGGAATCAAACATCAAATCATTCCATGAATGGCGCAATGCGACAATTTCGGTTTCCATTAATTCGACCGCTTTTTCCCGATGCTTTTTTGTGATTTCGATTAATGACGAAATGGATGAATCTTTTTTTGCGAATGGTTCCAACATTTCCAATTGCTTGTCGAAATAACTGACAAACTCATGCATGGGTGTTTTTGGCTTATTACTTCCTTTCATTTGCATCTTCTTTGCCGGTTTGATACCCAACTATGAATGCGACCAATATCATGGCGCAAATCACAAATAATTCAAGCACATCCATCATTCCAATATTCTTCTAAACTATTCGGGTGATATCCCATTGCCAGCGCAATGGCTTTGACTGTTTCCATGAACTCATGAATATCAGCGCGATGGGTTGTTTCAATGGAAATGGTTTCGCCCCAATGTTCCACAGTGATTTTAAATTTGTCATCAATAATATTCATAATTCGACCCCCTCCATTTGATAAATGCGCTTTGCATTTGCAAATCCGGCATTGTATGCCATTTGATTGTCGATTTTTTCAGCCATCACCCATCTTTCAATTTCGGTTTGTGATGGCACTGAATCCGGATGGTGTAATTTCAACCATGCGATCAGGTTTTCAATTGGTGTTTTCATTTGCTTTTTTTAATTGATTTTCAATATTCCATTTTATTATTTCTAAACCTCTTTTATAACCTTCCGCATAACCATCGGCATAACTCATTTCCTTTCCTGCAATTTCCATTTCTTTGGCTTGTTCCCCCAATTCGATAATGTTTGTTCCTCTCCATCTAATGTTTTCATTGTTTCGTAGTTGCTCAATTAACCATTCAACTGCCGTATGTTGTTTATTGTTTGTCATTGCTCATGTAAATTTCAACTTTCAAATAATTGATCAGGAATGCGAAAACCTGATTGTCAATCCATCCGCATTTTAAGGCCCTTTCCGACCATTGCAATCGCTTTTGCATGTCGATATGCTTTGCATGACTTTCGATGCCATCAATGTCGCTTAATGCGACCCATTGCGAATAAATGTTGTTATCCATGGTGATTTGACCGGACTTCCTGATCAGGCCATCGGATTCCAATGATGACAATGAAGATGTCACCGATTGGTGTGATCCGCATTCCAATATCAATGATCGGGTTGAAATCGATGGCGCATTCTTTATTTTCCAATAAATTTCGGCGCGCATGTTTGCGATGTGACCTTCGTCGATACCTCGAAGAAATGTCAAAATTTTAGGGGTGTTATTTTTCATCTTATAGGTTGTTATTTTTTTGCTGAAATCAACTTATAAGTTGACTTTTCGGCCCTGACTTGCCTTTTATACAATTTATCCCATTCCCGCTTTTTGGTTTGCTTTGCTTTAAACACCGACAATTCCGATTGTAGATTGGTGTTTTGTTCAATCAAATCATTGTGCGAATTCACCCATGTATTCAGGATGTCGCATTTTTGGTTTAATTTACTTTTGATATCCAGTGCATTCAATTCCGCTTCGGTGCATGCCTTGGTCAATCGAAATACTTGCTTTGTCAATCCGCGAACTTGGGCGCGACTTGCATTGTAGGCCAATGCAGTCACAATGAATGACATTAAAGATACAAATGCTGCCAAATTTATCATGACCGACATCCCTTTCCTTTGTAAAATTTGTGTTGATAAATGGTTTGGGTGTATTCGTCGAATGTCGGCAAATACTTGTCTTTCTCGAATTCATAGGGTTTGGCTTCCGGCATCCGGTTGATGTCCTTTGAATACTGCTTTAATTTCCACACAATAAACATCGCCGCAATGGCAATGGGTGTGATGATGATTAGGTAGATTAAATCCATATTTGTGTTTTTTAGTTGTTTAGTGATTAATTAGGGGGCGATTAAGCCCCCATTTTGTTTATTTTATACCATGCCATGCAATTTTTGCAAACATGCGTTTCATCAACTGATTGTGCATATTGTAAAAATGCCCTTGATTTAAACATCATAGCACCTTTGCTGTTTGCCCACATGCGGCGACCGCATTGCGTGCGATTTGGGTCTAATTGGTTGTTTCCCAAACTGCGAAATAAATGTCCTTTGTAATCTTCCATGTCGTTGTTGTTTGTATGTTGATGCAATGTTAAAAGACAATTTTACACAATGCAACATATCTTGATAAATATTTCAAATTTATGACATTTCAATGACAAAAAAAGGGGCCACCCCCTAATGATGACCCCTTCGAACAAATGAAAAACAACAAATACTACGATGAACTCGCGCAAAATTACAAATAAAATTTGCAAACAAATGTTGCAATTGTATATTTGCCATCCCTATGGAAAACAATGAATTAACAATCGCCCCGCAAAACACCGGTGAATCCGGCCAAGTTTTCGCCCCCGCGCAATTTGAACATGCGCAAAGAATCGCCAAATTATTGTCATCATCTGACCTTGTTCCCAACCAATACAAAGGGAATATCGCCAATACTATGGTGGCCCTTGAAATGGCATTTCGAATGAATGCATCGCCTTTGATGGTCATGCAAAACCTTCACATCATCCATGGTCGCCCATCTTGGGCATCATCTTTTATCATCGCATCAATTAATTCATGCGGGAAATTTGGTACCCTTAGATTCAAATCAGATGACAAATCATGTCGGGCCATTGCAACTGATCGCAGCACTGGTGAAATCATCGAAGGGCCATTGGTGACAATGGAAATGGCAAAACAAGAAGGATGGATCGATAAGGCCGGTTCCAAATGGAAAACCATGCCGGAATTGATGTTGAAATATCGCGCCGCGGCCTTTTTTGGTCGCCTCTATTGCCCCGAAATTATGATGGGGTTATATAGTGCCGATGAAACCATTGATATTGTCGCAAATCAATCGAAATGATGTAACATAAAAGGGATAAATTTGTTTCAAATGGGTGTTTAATGACCCATTATTTGATCAACAAATCTTTTGAATCAATAAGAGTGTATGAAAAGCGGTTGCCATGATAGGCGGCCGCTTTTTTCATTAATATCATGAATTTGTTGAAATCTTGGGTCCGCTTGAATACCTGACAACCTTCGGACCAATTGTTGACCAATGCGGAATCAATACCGGCTTTGTGAATGTTGATTCCAAAAATTCCGGTTTGGGTGTTTTGCTCATTATAAATTCCATCTTTGATGTCATCGCGATATACAGTCAATGGACCGCATTGTTTTAATGCTTCATATTTGCCTTGATGCAATCCGATGGCATGGGACCCGCGATATTGTCCCGCCTTAACCCTTGCAGTTCCCGCGCCATTGTCGGTGGTGATGGCCCATTCGCTGATCATCCAATTGTCCTTTTCTTTGTAGGCAACAACTATTTTATCATCAAATTGATTTGTGACCCGCTGGCCGGTTGCTGAATTCCTGATGCCAATGATGTTGACATTATAATCACCATCTTCAAAGAATTTGTGACCTAATTTGGCCATTGTGGCTTTTAATACTGCAATTGTGATCATGTCAATTTGTTTTGTAGGTATGCGCTGCAATGCGGTTTATTTGATCTTCATCGCGATATGGTTTTAATTCCAACCATCGACCGCCCAATGGTTTTGGTGGCGCACCTCTTTCGATATGCCATCCCTTTGATCCATCTTGATATTCTTCCTTATATGCTGGTGTTCTGATCATCAGGACATCGCGCAAAACAATTGTGTCCTTTTGTGTCAATCTTTCCATTGTGTAGGTGATTTCCATAGATTCATGGACATGGCCCATCCAAATTGCATCCGCGCCTTCAATCATTGTCATCATCCGGTTGAATTGGATTGAACCCTTTGTCACAACACCGCCACCACCTGATCCATGAAAATATTTGATTTTGAATGGTGTTGATGCGCGATCGCCTCGCCTCATGCGATAAATAATCCATCCACCATAACCGCCAATTTCAATTGATGATTTGGTGTTGGCATTTAACAATGTCACCAATCTTTCAATCAAATCGGTTTCACAGTGTTTCAATATGCTGGTTTCATGGTTGCCATATCCGATGACCTTGATGTTCTGCGCATATGGTGCAAACCATTCGGCCGCGGTTTCAACCAAGGAATCAAGATATTTGGCATTGTTGTGTTCCGGCCTCATGTCAGATTTTGACCGGCGGCCATCATATTTGCCTTGCATTGCGCAAAACAAATCGCCATTGATCAGGATGTCATGACCTCCGGCCACCGCTTCATCCAAATGCCTTTTCAATAATTGGCGATCACAATGCGGATTGTCCCAATGCAAATCACTAATTAACAAAATGCGCCGATGCTTGAAATCGCAATTGATTTCAATGATGGCTTTTTGTTTCATAAAAACTTAGTGAAAGAAGTTGGTCAGGAATTTTCCTAAAATACCGGCGATTTGTGTGATCAACATCACTTTTGGATTGTCACCAAATTGTGTTGAAACAAGTGCGGAACCAACCAATAATGCATCACCAACTTTGCGAAATTTTGCGGGTGTTGGTTTATAATAACCATTGATCCCAAATTCTGTTTTTTTTGTGTATATGCTCATAATATTGTTTTTAACCTTGACCGACATTCGGTTTCGATGATTTGTGTTTGTTTATATGCTTTGTGTGACGGCGCAGTTTCTTTCGCGGTTTTGCTTTGAATGCACCGGATGTTGATGCTTTAATTTTTGCCATCTATTTTGTCGATTTTTTTAGCCCAATAAATAATCGCCAAAATGCCCGATATAATACCAAGCAACCCCACACCAAAGGTAACCAAAGGTTGATAAATTTGCGCAAAAGTGATGATTGCACTTGATCCGCTGATTCCGGTTGCGATTGCCGCGGTTGTATCATTTTGAAAATGTTTCATTTTTGATTGGTTCAATTGGTTCCGGTAATTTGCAAAATTCAGATTCAGGATATTTCGCGCAAAAACTTTTTAGGTACAAACTTTCATCCCCACTAAATGTATGCACCCCGCAAGGATTTGGATAAACCGCGAACGCCTCAAACTCTTTCGGCACTTCTGCATAAAATAGAATATCAACCGCCCATTTGTCGCTAACAACTGCGGGGGTAACTACCTCCATATCTTTTATAACAGCGGGAGTAATTACAATAAATCCCAATTCAACAACTGCACAATCAACCCAACTTTGGACTTTTGCCCCGTCGGGTGTGGTTGTAGTTTGCTCAATTAACTTGCGAAGTGTTGCCCATTGTGTAGGGGTAAACTCGAATTTTAAAAAGGTTTTCATAAGGTTGTAAGTGAAGCAAGTTCGGCGTTTGTTAGGCGGGTTGGGAATAGGATAAATTGATTATACTTTTTTAAACTTTTTTCGCTATCATCAACCCACATTCCCAAATTTACAGTATCACAAGCGGGAACAGTTCCACTTGAATCTGTGCCCACTTGAACGCCATTCACATAAGCGACAAAATCATTTTGCTTGTAAGCAAATGCGATTTTCATTCTTTCATTATTTGTTATTGTGCCTCCAGTTATTGAGCAACCTCCGCTTGTATAAAATACAAATGTAGAAATACCCCAAATACCAATTGCACCTACTCCAGTTTTATACATTGAAAAATGTGTTTGTGCGTCGCTAATTGACAAAGGAATAAAATCAATAAAAATCACCCCCTCCGTCTGCCCAATCAAACTACTTATACCCGTCTTGCTACAAGCATCCGCCACCCTTGTGGCACTTGCTGATGTGGTACTTATGTAGGATGTGGGGTAAGATGATGCTTCGACTTGTGCGCCCCATACATAAGTTGAATATGTGCCACCACTTGCAGAAACTAAAACAATATTATTGATTGATGTGCTTGAAGGTGTTGTCAATGTGCAACGATACCACCCATTACCTACTGGGGTAATTGTTGCTGAATAACCCGAAGAAATAGAATCAATTAATCCCGTACTTAAATCAAATTGCGCATAATTTGTAGAGGGAACATCTAATCTCAATAAAAACTTATTATCACCATCTACTTTTTTTGCATAACAAGAAAATGTCCAAGTGTTTGATGCGCCTCCACCTTGATATCTTGCGCCCGTTAATGTATCTGCATTCTGCGTTCCGTCGGGGGATATTGCAGTATTTGCCGTTGCCGTACCTCCCGCACTTGCCCATTGTACATTAGTGATATCTTCACTATACAAAATGCTATTCGTCGACTGCTTCTCCAACAACAAACTCGGACACCCGCCCCCGCCATTTTGATAAGTTAATCTTGGAACATTTAAGCGGTCGGTAGTGGGGAAATAGGGTTTGGCGGTTGAGCCGATGTTTAGTTGTGCGCCCCATAAAAAAATGCCTGATGTGCCGTTACCTACAAATGTTTCATCGGATGGGCTGCTTGTTGTGCTATTCGTTTGTAAAAATGCAACCGTTGCACCTGATGAGGATGCCGTGCCACTTACGGTACACCTATACCAACCATTACCAACATTTGTAATTGTTGCACTACCTAACGCAGTATCAATAGTCCCATTTGACAAATTAAATGCAGACCTTGCATTGAACATAGTTCCCGCATTCATATACAAAAAGTTGTATCCCGATGCTTTTGCGTAGACACTAAATGTATATTCCTGCCCCGATATTCTATCAAATGGGGCTTGTATTCTGTGAATGGTATTTGCGGTTGTTGGTATTGATGTGTCCGCCGTTGTCGTGCCATTGGGCGCGGTTGTACTATTTGATGAAATCGTTGTGGCTTCTTTTGTATAAAAAGAACTTGCAAAATCTTCGCTATCATTCATAAAATTCCACGGAGTAACCTCCACCAACCCCGCACTATTTATTCGGGTTCCGTTAGAACTGCGCGTAAAACTTAAATCCCCGCTTCCGTCGGTTGGGACTGCACTATATACTTTGTCTTCCGAATAACCGGATGGAATCATGATCAATGATGCCGCATTCAATAAATCTGACATATTATAAATTATTTAGTTTATTCAACAAACATGAAATGCCTTCATAATATCCGCCATCGGCGGTGATGCGCGCTTTGTAAGCCAATACAATGGACCAACCTTGGCCCCTATAATTCGCCCCGCCTCGCGTGCCAATTCCGAGTGTTTGCGATGTTAACATGATATTTGATTAATAACCAATAACCGATCCGGATGAAATAACAAATCCAACAATTTTGAAACCTTTTCCGGCGGGCAAATATGCGCCTTGTTGAAAAGTGATCGATGACATCCCGCGCGCACTCAAAACATTGGTGCCGCTTGATTCATTGTCGCCTTGAACCGAAAATGATGTAAAAATTGTGTCCTCTTGTGGGACGATTGCGTCATAGGAAACACCGGTCACTGTTGCGGCCCCATGTCTTTTGAATCCTTGTGAACCCGCGATGATATCTGCGCTTGCTTGTGCCATAATGGTTCAAAAATAATCGCATGACATTAAACAATTACAACAATTATGGATGCGCTGCAATTATAAACCACTCGATGCCATCCGATTGAATGGTGTGCGATTGATAATTAGTATTCAAATTAAAATGATCCGCGCCATTAATTGTTTGTCCACCCAATGCATTTATTGTCGCATTATGGGCTGATCCCAATTTAACAAAACAATATTTTTCACCTTTCCACAATGTTGCCGATGGCAAATTGATTGTGATATTACCGGTTGCACAATTCAAGGTGTGCAATTGAAAATTTGTAAGCAATGAATGCACCCCCGCGGTGTATGTTGTCACTGTTCCTTCTTCGATCAATTTCCATGTCACTAATTCGGTTGAATCAGTATATTTCAATTTAACAACCCATTGTGTATCTTGGGTGGGTTGTGATGTCGGTGCCTGATCAGCATAATTCACCAAATGTTCCAACACCTGATTTGGAACATTTTGAATGTAACTTGACAAACTTGTGATTGTTTGTTCTTGTGCATTTATGCGATCGCCAATGACTTGTGTCGGACTTTTGCCAATGCGCAATCCTTCACCGGTTGTTGTTAAATCAGCATACACCGGGCTGACTGCCAACCATTCGCCATTCCATTGTTCTGATCGCCCTGAATATTGAACCCCATTTAATAACCAAGTATAATTGTCAAAATAAAGGGATTTTATTGGTGAATATGATCCCGAATCAATCCAATTTCCTTGAATGATTGGAACAAAATTTGCATAAAGGCCGGACAAAGTATTTCCCAACATTTTGGTCAATGTTCCGGTTGTTATTGAATCATATCCCGCATGCCAATCAGTTTCCAAAATTGTATTTGTTCCATCGCTTACCAATATATTTCCAACTGAAAATTTGTTTGGCGCGGTATAATATGCAACATCAATTTCAACATTGCTTGAATTAACTGAACTCGATGATGATGGGAAAAATTGTTCCGCTAAGTCATAAACAAGATCAGGGTTTTGATATGCTGATGAATCAGCAAATGCAACTTGAATTGCACCCCAAAATTCTTTGTTCACCAATGCGGATGATTTCCATCCGGTTAATTTAGTGTAAGTAATTTCAGCCGCTTTGACATAATCAATTTTGATATATAATTTGTCATAACCAATCGGCGCGGTTGTTAATGATTTTTCCCAAACCATGTCAACCCATGTCCCTTTCATGTCAAGGGTGATTTTTTCAACCAATTCGCCGGTTGCAACCCCCACCGATGACCAATATCCGCTGCCATTGGCTTGCATCTTTGCGCCTGATGAATTTTCAACCCAAATCATGACATTCATAAATGTCCGGTCCTCTTTCTTCGTCCCGCTTGCCCGATAAATTTCAGATTTGGAAATAACCCGAATTCGCATTGGTGCCGAATCTGGTGTTGATCCGGTTGGGATTTGTGTTGAAATCAATTCAAATGCCGGGGTCGCTTTGTCATCATATGATCTGACTTTCTTTGCGCCCATTTGCCTTTTTTGATTGATCACCAATTTTTGAATGGCTGGTTGATAAGTCAAAGAAGGTTTTGCCATCCATTCAGGGCGCGCATGGGACCCAATTGTTTGGCGGTGTGAATAGGTTGATGCACCTTGATATCCCATTGTATAGGAATACCGGCGATAAGCGATTGTAGAACCCGCATATCCATTTGCAGCATAGAACCAATATGATCCCTTATCATGCATGAATCGGCATCCAAAATTGATTGCAAGCATTTCGATTGCCTTTCTGCAATCAATCATATTTAATGGCTCATAAATGCCATTGATGACATCAATTGATTTGACATCTTGGAATGGATCATAATCAGGCAAAAAAGTATTGATGTCTAAATACATGACATCCAATCCCTTTCTAACTGCATTTGTTGCATAAATTACCGATGCATCATAAAAATATGAATTGCTGATTCCAAGGGTAACCCAATAATTATATAAATTTAATTTTTCAAGACATTTTCGGATCAGATATGTTGGTTGAATCTTTCCATCGGTGAACCATGATTCATCCACTTTGAACCCCTCCATCAATTCCAATCCATCAACCGCCGTCAAATCAATGATTGGTTTTGATGCAATTGATTCCCGCAATCGGGTCATTTGATCCGCAACAACTCGCCCGATAAAAAATGGCGCATTATCTCGATAAACAATTAAGGCCCAATAATTTTCAAGATTGGTTGACAATGAAATAAAATCATCCAACACTGTTTGATCAGGAATGACCCATTGTGTTGAAACTTTTGATGATCTGATTGGCGATTCATACCATGGTGTTCCTTGGCCTTGAATTTCTAAATTGAAACCATCTGATGCCAATATTAATTCAGTTGATGAATTAAGCGATTGTAATTTGGTCAATAAGCATGATGAACCTTCTTGATAACCTCCGGCGGCCAATACCCTTTCGGCATATAATCGCGCGGTGATTTCCGGTGTGGTTCCTGATGCGGAATCCCATAATTCAACCCGATATTGATTGTTGGTTATTGAATAGAATGAACCAAAATATTTCCTTGCCATTATCCGCGCTTTGAATCTTTGTTATATCTTTCCAATACAATCGCCAAATCGCGCCCCTGAATTGTTGTTGATGCAATATACCCGCTTGATTGATCTGATCGCATTAATGTCTTTAATTTGCTTAATGGTGCAATAACTTCGGGATTTGATCTTGCACCGGGATATTCACCCATCAAACCTAATGTCGGACCGCTAACAATACCACCATCGGCAAATGCTGGCACCGATGGACCTTTTGACATTGTGTTTTTAATTGTTGCGCCAATGGCTACCAATGCAATACCGGCCGCTAATGCAGCGCGCCAATCTGAAAATGCGGTTTTGAATTTTTCAACACCAATTGCATAGGTAATTAACAATTTACCAACTGTTGACATAAATCCACCCAATGCCATAATGATTGCATCACCAAAATTTGCCATGGCATCTTTTTGTCCTGACAATGCACCGCCAATTGCTTCGCCAAAACCAACTGCAATATCAACACCTAATGCGGAAATTGCCGCGCCAATATCTTGTGTTAATTTGTCAAAATCTTGAACTACTTGTGAATAGGATTTGGGATCAATTTTGACCTGAATCAAAGCCGGTGCAATCGCAGTCCCGGCAATCATATTTGCACCGCTGAATTTTTTTGATTTTAATTCATCCGATACGGCCTTTTCTTTTAACTTTTTATTTCGTTCAATAAAGAATTTTTCAGCATCATTTGTCGCTTGCCCTTGGGCTTTAATCAATGCGATTGAATCGTCAAATTCTTTTTGTTGCGCCTTCTTTTTTGCTTCGCGCCTTTTTTCGCCATTGGCAATTGATTGACTTGTTTGCAGTTCTTCGATTTTGCCTTCGGTTTCTGATATGTTTCGTCTAATTTGTAAATATTGTGCCGAATATTTGTCATAACCGGCCAAATTGGATTCCAAATTGGATTTCCTTTTTTGCCAAAATGCAATTTCAATTTGTGTTTGTTCCTTATCACTTGCACCGCGCAATTTGGCGGCATCCAATTCTTTCTTCAACAATTGATCGGCGATTTCCATCCCGTTTTTTGATGCTTCTTTGGATGATTCCGCTTGTTTGTTATATGCTTCGGTTAATGTATCAACCGCCTTTGTTGTGTCTTTTGTTTTGTCCTTGACATTGGAAAATGCTGATGCAATCAATCCGATTGCAACCAAGATTGCGCCCGCGCCGGTTGCTATTAATGCGCCGGCATAAACCCGCGCCGCAACTGTGGCTTGACCCATCACATAGGTTTGAATTCTCACCGCTGCGGTATTTAATCCAACCATGAATGCGCTTTCCGCTTGCAATGCACTTTGAAGCGCTTGCAATCCATTAACCAAGGCCAATGCGCCTTGCAATTGAACCATTGTTTTTTGAAGATCCTTTGATTCAATCCCCATCAATGCCGCCGCGCCTTCAACCGCGCTGAATGCACCGGCCAAACCTTGAACACCACCCAACACCGCATCCAATCGCCTTGTATCGCTGGCAAAATATCCAATTTCCGCTCGCATGTCACCAACTGAATCTTTGATCCGGCCGGCCTCTTTGATCACTTCATTTGCAAATTGTTGAAATTCAGGACCCAATGATCGGGCCGTCATTGCAATATTTTGCATTTGTCGCACAGTTGACATTGATGGCTTTGACGCGGCCAATTTGGCAAACTGATCTTGCATCCCTTTGATGGCCTCACCGGTCGCGCCTGACAAATCTTTGCCGGCTTTTTGGGTTGCAACAACCGCCGCATCCAATCCCTTTTTAAGGTTTTGAATATCGGCCCCGATGATGATATTGAGTGATTGGGATTTGGCCATTATTTGTTGTAATTAATGATATAATCTTGGGCAATATGATAAATTCCCGCAAATCCCGCATTGTCTTCACTCATATGGGCTTCACCATCATATTCGCATGTCTGAACAAATACCGAATTGAATGTCGCCGGCAATGTCAATTGCATCGCATTTCTGACAAGATCAGCAACCTGAACCGCACTTTGATAAGATGTCCCAAATGAATTGATCTGAACCCTTGCAAAATCACTTTCCGATGGTCCTGATTTGGATGGGTGTGGAACCAATGAAACCAATTGATAAGAAATCGCCGGAAATGATGATTCTTGTGGGATCCTCAATGGATTGATTCGGGTCGAAACAACCGCCGTCAATGCTGCATTATTGGATAAAATATTATAAACTGCATTTATTGCTTTCATGCTTCGGCTGGCGGGGTTAACTTCGCAAATATATCCGCATATTGAGTAATTTTTGCAACAATATCATCAGGTTCAATGATTTCCCATGGGAATGCCATCAACTTGTTTGGGGCGATGGGTTTTTTCAAATGGGGTGACATAATTGTTGCCGCCATCCATCGCGACATTTCCCATTGATTTTGAAATTCCTGATATTGTGCATTGCGCATGCCAACCAATCGGGCGCGCCAATATCTTGGTGAACACCGACCGAAATCAAATTCATTCATGCCCATTTCGCCGAATGCAATTTGTTCGACTTTGCGCCATGTCAATGGTGGGCCTTCATTGCTGGCACTTACTTTTTTTCTTCGCCTTCTTCGATGGTGAAAAAATCGGTGATGGCTTGTGAAAAACCATTCATGGCCGGCAATAATTCGGTGTACTTTGTAATTTTTCTACCGATTTGTGATTCGGTCAAAAATGGCGATTGCTTTCCATCAATTTCATAACCTTCTAAAATGCCATAAAATGCACAAACCAATGACAAATCCAAAGTTTTTGCCATGTCCAAATGCTTTTGCAAATCTGCGAATGATTCCATGCCAATGTGCGACATCACATTGCGCAATGAATTCATATTAAAAATAAGGGGATGAATTTCACCCCCTATTTCAATTTTGTTTTTCATGCCTCAAATATAGGCAAATTAATTAAGCAATAACAGAAACAGTCAATGCGCCGGTTCCTTGAATCGATGCAGTGAAAGTTGAAACCGCATTTTGTGGAGCGGTCAATTTCAAATCATTGAAAAATGCTGATCCGCTTAATTTCAAATCGCCGGTGACATTTGATGTCATTACAATTGTAACCGCAGTTCCGGCCAACAAATCGGTGATCATTTCTTTCCAACTGATCAATGCACCAACTGATGCATCTTCTTCGAACATGCCTTCAACTGACAAAGTATATCCATACTCACCCGCGATATATTCTTTCGCGCCGGCTGAATCTTTGTTAGTTGTTTCGATCATGTCTTTTGTGATTGTAAAATCATTTGATGTCGCATTCGCGATCTTTGTGAGTGTTCCGCTAATGTCTTTGTAAATAGCGATCAATGTTCCATTGGTGATTCCGGTGGTTGCCATATTATTATATTTTTATTTTTTATTTTGTTGAAATATTGTGTTTTTTTGCCAAATCAATAATGCGCTTTCTGATATTCTCATTGATTGCTTCGGCAATTCTATTTTTGTGCATGTCAAATGCTGGTCGCATGAATGGGTGCATTGGAATCCGGCCGCGATGCGCCCCCGATTTTGTGAATCTTTCCGCCTGACCTCCAAATTCATACCATAATGCCAAATATCCATGTTCACTGCGCAAATTGGGCGCAATCATCACTGTGTATTTATATTTTGCATCTGAATTGGATATAAACCCGATTGAACTTGCCAATTGTCCTGAATCATGCGGGGCCAATGATTTTGCGGTGTCGATGACTGGCCTTGCCAATTCTCGAATATCTGCGCGCAATTTTTCGGTGTCAATTTCAACACCAATTTTTTGCAATGCATCAATTGTTTCCGCCAACCCTTGAACCTGATTTTTCATTCTACCAATTCGCCTTGAATTTTCAAATACATGTCGCGATCAATATTCGCAATGTTGATGATGTTAAAATTTCTTGAATCCCAAACAATGCGGTGTTTGACCTGAACTGATGAATTGTATCTGATGGTGAATTGAACTGTTTGTTTGTGTTCCCTTCGGTCCGCATCAACACTTTCAATTCCTGATTCCGCTTCTTGAATGCGGGACCATGCGGTTGCATATTCGGACCATGATTGCAATTTTTCACCGGTGTTTGAATCAATGCTTTCTGAATAAGATTGCAAAGAAACCAATTGATCCATCAATCCGGCGTTCATGACAATACACTTATTTTATAAGCATCCAACAAATATTGAAACCCGAAATTCAATGGTGAATTTTGAACACCAACTGTGATGGCTTGGCGATTGTCATAATATTGACCAACCAACAACAATGCGGCATGCTTAATTGATGCGGGGCAAAGTTTATCAGGATCAACACCACCGGTTCCCGCTGGTTCAAAACCTTCGGTGACCTCGATGATATATTTTATCAAATCATCAGTGACCGATGTCGGCGATGATTCGATGAATACATTGCGCGAAAACAATCCCATTGGATCAGTTGATGCAATCCAAGCATTTGAATCAAATTCGGTCAATGTTTGTGAACTATTCAAATAGTAAACCTTCAAAATTGCCAAAATGCGACTATTTAAGCGAAAATAATTGCCGGATGGTATATTTAGACCATTTATCGGATTAACCATCGCAGGCGCGCCGGTAAACCCATCAAATGCATATCTCGCAGTCGCTTTCCTGATGGAATAACCTAAATAAGCGGAACATGATTCG
>Ga0209191_1001118_pt1 | contig 18225 bp, 19 predicted proteins | sample S_130626_EF_Meta_FD_187320 | JGI IMG/M metagenome (GOLD analysis project Ga0209191, IMG submission 187320) | Freshwater microbial communities from Lake Simoncouche, Canada to study carbon cycling - S_130626_EF_MetaG (SPAdes) (version 2) | ecosystem: Environmental > Aquatic > Freshwater > Lake ...
CTGAAACTGTGGTCAAAGAGTGGACCTATGACACCATCAAAACTTATAATTTAGACACGCAACAAGAACGTGTGACAGACATGATTGAAGAAGTCAATGGCCTAGGCTATCTACCATTTGTTTGTGCTTATGCTGAACGCAGTCCAGTTCGTGGCTTAGGCAATAGCCTGATTGATGACATTGCCGACCAACAGCGTATGATTTATAATGAGTTAGCAGAGGTCTACGATAGTATTAGATTAGACACACATCCCTCACTCGTTGCTACGGCTGGGACTAATGCCCAGGGTGCGGCTGCTGGTCAAGTTATCACCATGGAGGAAAATTTAGATCCTGCCTTGAAACCTTATGTGCTGAACTTCCAAGGTGGACAAATCTCCAGCATCTATGAATCAATCAACAATCGTCGCAAGATGATTGACAGCATGGGCAACGTTGGCAGTGTTAGAGCAACAGAAACAACCAAGATGTCAGGTATTGCCATTGAAACTGAATTTCAATTGCTCAACGCCAGACTTAGTAGTATCGCTGACAATCTAGAACTTGCTGAAGAAAATGTATGGAGTATCATTTATGAATATATGGGCTACACATGGGATGGCACTATTGATTACCCTGGTAATTTTGCTCTCCACAACACCGACAATGAACTAGATCAGTTTGCCAAGATTCGTGCTTTGAGTTCAAGACCAGAAGTTCAATCAGAAATTGACAGTCGCATTGCTGAAATCCTGGATATTGAAATGTTAGAAGCAGAATTAGGCACTGAAGTAAGAGAAGGCGAAGCACCTGCTGATTTCATAGCACACTTCATGATTAATAGTGCTGGTGAACAGATGTGGATTGAAACTCCTGCTGAACATGATCAAGCCCTAATCAACGGCTATCAAGAAGTATAAGTAACATGCTGATATTCATTAGAATATCAAATTAATAATACGGCTAAGACCCGGCAAAAGGTAAAACAATGACCGACCAAAACATTGGCGATAACGAAGGAACTGAGCCTTCCACTGAAACTCAGGCTACTGTAAGAACTTATACGCAAAAAGAAGTTGATGACATGATGGCAAAGACTAAAACAGCCGTCACTAAGAAATTGATTTCAAAGTATGAAGATCTTGGCGATCCAGATACTCTAAGAACGATTGTTCAAGAGCATCAAAAGATTCAACAAGAACAACAACTCAAGCGTGGTCAGTTCGATGCGGTTATTCAAGAATTAGCGGCCAAGAAGGACGCAGAAATTCAAAAACGGGATAAAATCATAGAAAGTTTCAAAGTAGAAACTCCTATTGTAGAAGCCGCCAGTAGATTTAGAGCAGTTGCGCCAGATCAGGTAAAAGCCTTGATCCGTAACAATGTTAGACTAAATCCTGAAGGCGATGTTGAAGTATTAGATGATAAAGGCCAGGCTCGCTATGATGACTCCGGTCGTCTATTATCAGTTGATTCTTATGTGCAAGAATTCTTGTCAAAGAACCCACATTTCGTTGCAGCCGCTCCAGCAACAACTAATACCAGAAGCAATGTCACTGGCTCTACAATGAAGAAAGTTGATATGAAAAACTTGGATATGAAAAATCCTGAGCACAGAAAAATCTACGCTGACTACAGAAAAACAGCGGGATTAGCCTAAAATTCATTAAGGAGAATATATTATGGCAGGTTCAACAACCACAACACTAAACGACTTACTACCAGAGATCATCCAAGAAGCGATGTTCGTAGCAAGCGAGAGATCCATTATGCGTGGTCTCGTAAAGAACTATACTTTGGCCGCTGGTCAAGGCACGCACGTGAATGTTCCAATTTATCCAATCCAAACAGCACTTCCTATTACTGAAGGTGATGAAGTTGGTAACACAGCAGTTTCAACAAACACAGCACAATTGACAGTTAGTCCAGTTGCTATCCGCACATTGCTAACAGACTTGGCTCGCACAGCAGCCGCTTCAAATGTAGTTGCTGACTTAGGTCGTTTGTTTGGTGAAGCAGTTGCTCGTCGTATGGACCAAGACTTAACAGCATTATTTGGTTCATTGAATGCTGGTTTTGGAAATGGCACAGGTCAAATCACAGCCGCCGACATCTTCAAAGCAGTTGCTAAATTAAAGGCTGCCGCTGTTCCTACAGAAGGTATGGTCTGCGTATTACACCCAGAAATTGCTTATGACTTGAAGGCCGCATTGACAACACAAGGTAATGTCCCATTCACGGCAGGTGCTTACAGTGATGTTTCTAACGAAGCAATGCGTATGGGCTATGTTGGTATGATTGCTGGCATTCCAGTCTATGAAACAAGTAACATTGCTAACACTGGCACAGCCGGTGACTACAATGGTGCTGTTTTTAACCGTGATGCATTTGGTCTTGGTATGATTGGCGATATCGCTATTGAAACACAACGTCGTGCAAGTTTCTTGGGTGATGACATTGTATGTTCAGCATACTATGGCACTGGTATTCTACAAAACAACTACGGTCGTTACTTGCAGTTTGACTCAAGCATCAACCCTTAATTGCTAAATTAATCTAAAAGGACTATCACAATGAACAGAGCATTTATATACAGTTACCGAACATTTGTAAGTTTCGCAACTTATGAGGATGTCACTCAGCGTGATAGTCGTGTTTTTGAAGCCAACGAAGACTTAACAGAAACTGAAATCAATGATTACTTGGCTCTTGCCAGTCAGCGTATTCTAACACAAATTAGAAACACTGGATGGTGGAGAGAATATCAGCGTAGGATGGCACAGATTGTTGATCCAAACTTGCTACCCGCTGTAAACCCAGATTACATATTGGCCAGAACACAGGAATTCAAGGATCTAAACATATACTTTGCATTATATGAGTATGTGTATCCTAGCATTGCTGACTTTGGCAATCCAGATAGCGCAGAGATCGCAAAGATCAAGTTCTATAAGGATTCATACAATGTGTTATTTGACGAAGTAATTGATTCTGGTGACTGGTATGACTTCAGTGAAAACGGCACCATTGATACCGCAGACAAGATGGCTGCTGTAGTGAATAGAGTTCGCACAAGATGAGAACAGAATTATTAACTTATTTGACAGCAAGTCTAACTGGTAGCATTCAGACCAGTCAAGAATTGCCATGGCAAGAAGGAACTAATCCGTTGTACATGAAGAATGCTCGCAGAGTATATCTTGATGAACCCTACACTGAGCAAGACACCTTGTTTCCTACCTTGGGCAGTTTGCAGATCAATTCAAGAACCACTGTGGTAAGATGGTTCTTGACCATGGATGCAAAAAACAGAAACACTGATTTAGATTCAGCATTGACAATCTTAGGTAGTGCTAAAGATATCACTACTATCACAGGCGTTTATACACGCTTGTTTGACTATACAATCACCATAGACAACGACAGAGTTATCTACGAAGGTCAGTATAGATTCGCAAATTTAGCATAAGGAAAAAATAATATGGCATACATATTCCCAGCACCAGGCGCAACAGGAGTTCAAGCAACTCTGTCTATTGCCAATGATGCTTTGACTACAGATGTTGCTTTGAGTATCCCAGCAATGCAAGACATTACGATTAACAACGCTAATGATGTATTCACTTGGACTCAATTGGACTCAGGTAGCAAGCAACAGGTCGCAACGACAGCGACCAATGATCTAAGCATGAACATTGTGTTAGATCAAACTGTGTTCTTTGGACAGTTCACAACAGTGGCCAATGTGGCAGCACTACCAGTCAGCGGTATGACTATTGGCACAATTTATTATGCCACAGCAGAAGCCGCTTGGTATAAAGCAACTTCAGCAACTGTAACAGCGTTGATTACCGGAACCAGTGCCTCCAGCAGACCTGCTGTAGCCGCAGGTATTTTTGGTCTAAGCAAAGACAAAACTAATGTTGACTTCACATTGTTCCTAGGTAAAACTAGTGCAGGTGCCGCAGGTAAGACAATTACTGGTAATGGTTACATTACTGGTTTGGCTCCAACAGTATCAGCAGATAGTCCAGTCTGGGTATCACCAATTACTATTACAGTAACAGGCGACTACACAGTAAGTTAATTCTTTAATTAGGATTACTCAAACCCGCTTCGGCGGGTTTTTGTTTGTATAAATAACCTTGACAGGAGATATTATGATTTTTGATGATAAAACAGATCATGAGATATTACGCAGTATAGAAGGTGAAGTCGCCAAGGCTTTATCAGAATTGCGATGTGCCAAGAAAGACTTGGAACAATCAGAAGTAAGAATGAAATTTGCACTAGCAACTGTTCATTACTTGAAACAACGATATGAAGGATAAAAGATATGAAGTTAACACAACTAAGCAAACAACCAGAGTTAGTAAAAGTAGAACTCACAGATGAGGACACCTTAAAAGAATATGGTGAGCCCCTGGAGTTTTGGGTCTATGACCGCACAGGCATGGATGTGTTTGTCAAAATGGCCACAATGAAAGGCGAAGACTTTGGCAGCATGGTTGAAATTGTGAATAAAATGATTCTTGATGAAGATGGCACGCCAATTGTCAAGGATGGATACTTATTACCCAGTAATATTTTAACTAGAGTAATAGGTAAGGTGGTAGAAACTCTGGGAAAGTAACGCAGGAAGCCTTGGACCCTGAAGGCGTTGAAATGAGCATGTTGTTAAGCATAGATGCCATAGGAAAGCGTTACAGTTTGTTACCAAGTGAGGTAATGTCCAGGGCTTCTACATTTGATTTGGTAGTGTTGGATGCCGCACTTGGATATCAGTCATATATTCAAGATCAGGCAGATGGTAAGCGAGCAACGCCTAAGTTATCTCAAGAAGAGATGATGGCAGCAATGGAAAGGGTCCGTAAAGATGACAATAAACTTTGACTTGACACAGGTTAATAAAATGTTTGAGCAAGCAGAGGCCATTGCCAAGACCTTGCCTCGAGAAGCCTATGATGTGTTTCGTGCGAATACACCAATACGCACAGGCAATGCTCGTAGCCGTACTCGTCTAACAGGTTCTACCATTGAGGCCAACTACCCTTATGCTGAGCGTCTTGATGATGGTTATAGTAATCAAAGGCCACGAGGCATGACTGAGCCTACTGAAAAGTTTTTAGAAAAACGTGTCAATGATTTAATAAGGAAGATCAAATAATGGCAAACCTAGCAGTTACACTTGAACTAGACAGTCAAGGTTATATTCGCAATATCAAAGCCGCTGATAGCACCACGCAACAATTTGCCAAAGATGCCACCACAGCCACAAAAGATGTTGACAAGGCATTCAGTGGCTTGACAGCACAAACTGATAAGTTGTTGACAGGAATGACCCGTCTAAAAACAGCCTTGATTGGTGCGGCATTTGGTGCATTTGCTCGCAGTGCTATAGGTGCCGCAGATGCCATTAGTGATCTAAGCAAGGCCACTGAACTCAGTGTTGGTTATATCATTGAATTACAAGCGGCTCTACAAGCATCAGGTGGAGAAGCAGGCAATGCAGGCAAACTGGTTACAGAATTTTACAAAAGCATTGAAGAAGCCGCAGGCGGCAGTGATAAAACACAAGAAAGTCTGGGCAAGTTAGGTGTCAGTCTCAAAGACCTTGGTAATCTAAGCACAGCAGACTTACTGGATAAAACCATAAAAGGTTTTGAAAATATCAAAGATCCAGCACAACGAACCGCCTTGGCAATTCAGTTGTTTGGTAAAAGCATGCAAGGTGTTGCTCCTGAAGATCTTGCTGCCAAGATGGATGAACTTCGTGGTAAGTTTGATGCTCAAACTCAAGCAGTAAATCAAGCCGCACAATTAAACGATAATTTTGCTGAAGCAATGAACAATTTAAGATTGGCATTTTTGACTATTACAGCACCCTTGGTTGAATTTATCAACAGTGTCAGTAAGAACCGGGCTGAACTTGATTCAATGATTTCAGTATTGAAAACCTTGGCCATTGTACTGGCCGCAGTGTTTGGTATGACCATCCTAGGTCGTGCCGCAACAATACTTGGTAGCATTGCACGAGGCTTGGCAGCCATCCCAACATTGTTTGCTCGCATTGCCTCAACTGGCACCGCAACATTTGCAGTGAATGGTCCTTTAATGACAGCACTCAGGGCTGTGGCCAAACTAATAGGTTTTGTTGGTGCTGGAGTTGGTGCCGCCCTTGGTCTAGGTGTCGGTGGCGGCAATGATGGTGGTGAAGCCACAGGTGGATCAACTCAACCAGGCACAATGGGTGCTTATAGAAGTCGTGCTGAAAGCACATCACCAGGTAGAGTAGTTGAAACAGGTAAAGAACTACAAGGGCAATTAAACGCTGTTCAAGGTCTAGCAGATGGTTATCGCAGAGCCGCACAGGCCAACATGGATCGCTACGCAACAGAAGTTGAAATGTTGGGCAAGAGCAAAGAAGAACAAGACATTATCAAAGGCACAGCAGACATCAACAAACGCTATGCTGATCAAACAGCCGCACTAGAAGAAAAGCGTAAAGGTGCCAAAGGTGCTACACTAGCATTAATTAACCGAGAGATTGCCAACTTAGAAGATCTTAGAACCAGCGAACTTGATATATTCAATATTAGCAAAGAACAAACTCGTGAATATGCAAGACAGCAACAAGAAGTTAAAAACATTGTTGATTATATGGAACAGATGGCACAGTATCAAGCAGAAATTGCTGGCTTTCAAAGTCAACAAGATGCCGCAAGAGTCAGTGCTTTTGAACAAGTTCGAGCACAACAAGAAGCATTTGATTTATTAGGTCAACGTGAGCAACTGGAAAAGAGTATTCAAAACCTGCGTGGCACGGATCAAGAAAATATTAAAAAGTTATTTGATCTAGAACAACAACGCAAAACACAACTTGAAGCCATACAGAAAATACAAAACTTACCATTTGAAGGCCAAGGTGGTCAGAAACAAAAGATGGAAGAAATCAATGCTTTATATGACGCACGTCGCACTCAAATTGAAACCACAGCAGCCGCAACCAAGGCCGAACAAGATAGTTTTGTATTTGGTTGGCAAGCCGCTGGTGAGAAATTCGTCAATAACCTTAAAACTGATGCTGAAATAGCAGGCGCAATGTTTGACTCATTCACTAAAGGATTTGAAGATGCCATTGTGAACTTTGTTAAAACAGGTAAACTCAGTTTCAAAGATTTGGCCAACACCTTGATTGCTCAATTTGCTAGAATACAAGCACAAAACATGTTGACGAGTCTGTTTGGTGGTGGTGGTGGCATACCATCTGGTGGTGGATTGCTTGGTGGCCTATTTAGGATCTTTACTGGTAAAGCAGGTGGTGGTAATGTAGTAGATGGTCAACCACTAATGGTAGGTGAACGAGGCCCTGAGTTATTTGTTCCCAACAACGCAGGTAAGATTGTTCCAAATAGACAACTTGGAGGCGGTCAACAGGTTGTCAATAATTCTACAGCAGTTTCTTATCAGATACACGCAGTTGATGCCGCCAGTTTTAAAACCTTGCTGGCCAGAGACCCTGAATACTTGTATCAAGTGACACAAGCAGGTCGTAGAAATTTACCAATAGGGAGTAGCAGATAATGCAGACACTACTTAATTCAGCACAGAATTTAGAAATAACAAATGGTGCCACAGTGGCACAAACAATCAGTCGCAATGGCAGATTATACACAAATCAACGCAACACAGTTAGACCTTGGCGATTCAAATTCGCCGCACCAGGCATGTTAAAGTGGTCAGACTATAGAGACACGCTGGAAACTGTTTATTACAATGACCGTTGGGTGCCATACAGCCTAAACATTGGTGCCACAGCAGGCAGTGCGTGGATTGCGGCCTATAGAGGTAATCATACTTTAACAGGCAATGTATTAAACAATGTCACTTGCACAAGTGCCTCAGGCACCAGCCTAGTGTTGACAGCCTCAGCAAACCTAACAGGTAAGACAGTGCTCAAGCGAGGCGACTATATACAACCAACAGGACACACATATCCTTATATTGTAAATGCAGATGTGGCAGGTGTAGGCTCTGGTTCAACAATGACAGTGAGTCTCAACAGATCATTTATCACACAAGCAGGATACACCTTGGCTGGTTCAACATTAAAAATTGGTCCAGGTTGCACATTTAATATGATAGTCACAAACTTGCCAGCAGTGACACTATTACCAGGTCAATGGGCGGCATTCACAGGCGACTTTGAACTAGTAGAACAGGTAGCATAATGACAACACCAATCCCAGCCCTAGACGCCAGCAATATTGAACATGTGTTGCTGATTGCAATTGACTTGAACAACAACAGTCATATCCCAACATATCTCAGCACAGGTAGCAGTGTTATCACCTATGGCGGCAACAGTTATGGTCCAGTAGGTGGTTTTCTTGGCATCAGTGACATTGTCAACAACATTCAAAACTCAGTGGATGAACTTACACTAAGCCTAAGCGGCATTCCAGCAGGTTATCTATCAGCAGTGTTGGGCAACAACATCAAAGGCGGTAGCCTACGCATCCTGCGTGGCTTTATTGACAGCACCACAGGTCTAGTTCAGGTCATCAGTGGTAATCCACAAATCTTCCCGCGCTTCTTGGGACAGATCAACAACTATGCCATTCAAGAAGATGTTCAGCCCACAGGTCTTAACAGCAGTATTACCTATACCATAAGTATCACAGCAGCCAACATCTTTGGTATATTTGAAAAGAAGTATGCTGGTCGTAGAACCAACACACAAGACTACCAAGTGAACTGGGGCGAACGTTTCTTTACACCTGCTATCACAACAGACCCCAGCATGGATCGTGTGCAGGCCCTGTTCAATGCAAGTTTTGACTTTGGCAAGCCATACAAGGCACCTTCAACTGGATCAAGTGCTCCAGCAGATAACACAGGTGGTGGTGGCAGTGATACAACTGATTACAGTTATATGAACCCTTAAATTCGACTGGAGATGATTTGTGGATTTTATAAAAATTACTGATATTGATTTGTGGATGCTGGATATTGAACAACTGATTGAAAAACACTACCAAGAACTCACACTTGATAAAGATGTGATGACTCTGGCACCCAGTTGGAGCATATACCGCAAGCGTATAGAAGATGGTAGTATGGTGGCCACAGGCATCAAACATGATGGCCGGTTGATTGGCTATTGCGTTTGGTTTCTAAGTCAACATCTACACTATGAACATAACACAGTGGCCAACAATGATGTGCTGTTTATTGATGCTGAACATAGAAAAGGCATGTTGGGTATCAAGTTCATTAAATATCAAGAGCAAGTGTTACAAGAGTTAGGAGTCAGCAAGGTGCTATGGCATGTGAAGTTGGCAAGAGATTTTAGAAAAATCTTACATAGAATGGGTTATCACGATGAAGATATCATTGTTGGTAAGGCATTAAAATAAGGAAAAGATATGGGTGTAAGTTTAGCAATCGCAATTGGTGAAGCACTGGCATTTGAAGGCGCCGCAGCCTTGTTTGTTGGTAGTGCCATCTTAACAGGTGGTGCCATGGTTGCCAGCCGTATCATCAACGGTTCAACTTCTGGTTCGCAAAATACAGCACAAGCAGGTGCCAGGGTTCAGCTACCTCCAGCAACCACAAATAGAATACCAGTCTTGTATGGGCGTGGATTCTTGAATGGTATCATCACTGATGCGTATTTGACTTCCACAGACAACAACGCAACAGGCAATCAAATGACCTATTGCTTGGTATATTCAGAAGCAACCAATGCTGTATCCACTTACACACTAAATGATGTTTATTGGAATGACCTAAAATTAACATTTGATGGCACTAATCCTGAAAAAGTCTTATCAGGTAGTAAGACAGTTAGTGTAAAACAATTAACAGGTGAAAGTGTAGATGAAATAACAACAGATGACAACTTTGGCAAAGATGATGGTTATGTACGTGTATGGGCCTATGCAGGTTCAGGTGCGGCTGCCAATCAAATTCACGGACCCACTACACCCGTCAATGCTTGGGACATTCCTGGTCTAAATTGGACCAGTGCTGATCGCATGGAAGGTCTTGTGTTTGCCATTGTTCAAATTCGTTATAAGAGTGAATATGGTTTTACTGGCTTGCCTAACATCACACTTGATATTGAAAATAATTTAACCAACCCAGCAGATGTATTCACAGACTACATGACAACGGCTCGTTATGGTGCAGGTTTTACCAGTGCTGATTTAGACACAGCCGCCTTGGCTGATTGGGCTGATTACTGTGATGATTTGCTACCATATGTTGATAAGAATGGCGATCCACAAACAGACAAGCGTTTTCAAATCAATGGTGTGATTGATACCAACAAGAGTGTAAAACAAAACTTGGATCAACTGATGGCCAACTCAAGTGCTTGGTTGAGTTATAACATTCAAGAAGGCTTGTGGACTGTTCATCCCAAGCAAGCAGGTGCCAGTGTGATGACCTTTGATGACAGCAATATCACCAGTGGTATTCAAATATCAGGCACACGACTTGATGACTTGTACAACAACTATGAAGCAGAGTATGTTGATGCTAGAATTCGTGATCAACGCAACTATGTTCGTGAAGCCTACGATCCTGCTCAGATCAACAGTGAAGAGCCAGACAACACCATGCGTTTAACGCTGGAGATGGTCAACAATGAGATGCAAGCACGCCGTGTTGCGCGAGTAGAAATCAACCAGGCCAGAGCAGATCTAGTCATTAACTTTACCACAAGCCATCAAGGCCTAGAAGCCAATGCTGGTGATATCATTGATGTTTATAATGTAGAATATGGCTGGTGCGAACCAACATTTCCAGATGGCAAGCAGTTTAGAATTGCTAGAATTAGAGAAATTGAAACAGCAGAAGGTGCGCTACAAGCAGAAATCCAGGCCATTGAATATGCTGAAGATGCTTATGCAGATGAACCTATCACACAGTTTCAGGATCCACCAAACGGCAGTATCCCACCAGAACGCACACAAGCAGTTCCTGTAGCAGGTGATGGTGTCCAGATTATCAATGTTGATACAACAAGTCTAGTTCCAAACTTTACAGTTGAAGTCACATTACCGCCAACAGGTGGTCCATACACAGAGATTCAGGTATTCTATGCTGAAAACACCATTGGAGCAAATCCTCCTTTGAGTGATTATGTGTTGGTGGGTCCTCCGCACTTGCCACCACCACCAGCAGCCTTCTTTGAACTAAGTGCTAGACAAACGGGTATTCGTTGTAGTGCCGCATCAGGCAGCAATGTGATCACTGTCACAAATGGCACTACAGAATATATTCGTAGATTGCTGGCATATTATTCTTTGATTTCACCTGTTCCAGATTTATTCTTTGATCCAAGCAGTGATTATACAGCAGGAACATTTCCTGCTTTGACCACCATCACAGCCGTCACAAGTGATACAACGTTCACAGTAAGCAACAACGCCACAGCAAATGAAAATTCATTTGGCATGTTTGAAATGCGTGGTGCCAGTGGCACAGCAGTTGTTAGCGGACAATATACAATCAAGGCTATCTCTAGTGATCAGAAATGGGGTAGCATAAATGACCTACGCCCTGGACAACTTATTACCAAAACATCAGGTGGTGGTAATTTCCCCGCAAATACTAGTATTGTATCAATTGATAGCCCAACACAAATCACAGTTGATAAGGCTGCAACAGCAACTGGTTCATACACATTCCGTGCCAATCCTGTTTCAAGCATACAAGAAATTGTGGTCACATCGCTAAAATCAAATGCTGTAGGCAAACAGTATTTTATTCGTGTGAGATTGAAAACAGCCGCTGGCTTGTTGACTGACTTTAGTGATGTGGATCCTGTCACACTACTACCACCAGTTGTGACTCCTGGAACATCATATAATCCAAACAAGAGTCTAAATGATTTAACTGATGTCACACTGACCAGTGTTCAACCTTATGACCACTTACAATATGATAGTGGCACAAGTCAATGGATCAACACAGCCAATCCAACCATCAAAGGTAACCTAACATTACTGGCACCTACAAGTTCAAGCAATGCCGAATTAACAATCAATGGTAGAATTACCACTGTAGCAAATCCGCTTGTTAATAACTCAGGTGATTTGAGAATTAATGGTAGAGGATATTTTTATAATGTTCAACATTGGGATGGAAAACCAACGATATTTGCGTCAGGTGATGACCTTAGATTAAAATCTGATAGTGATATTGTGTTATACACTCAAAATGATGTTAATGGACAAAATCCAGCCAATATTTTAACATCCGCTTGGTCAGGTGGCACAGTCACACTTGGTATGGAGTTGGACAACGCATTAGGAAACATTGCTGTAGGCGATTATATTCAAGTTGCTAACATGGTACCATCAGCCTACAATGGCATTTATACAGTCACAGGTAGAAGTTTCACTTATGGTGTTGTCAATAACATTTCATATGCATTAACACCTAATCCAGGCACAATGACCACAGCAGGCAGTGTCAAGCGATTGACAAAAGTAAGTGGTGCCACATGGTCAGCGGGAACAGCAACCTTATCATTACCTTTAACTGAACAGGTATATGCTCACTTGGTTGGCGAATACATTGTGGTATCAGGTATTACACCCAGCGGATACAATGGCACTTATCAAATCACAGGACGAGTCAATAATGGTTCAGTGAATACTATTTCTTATGCCCTGGTCAGCAATCCAGGTTCATATACATCAGGTGGTCGCATTGAAGGTTTTGCCGTTGGCACAATATCAACACAATACAGTAATGTTTTCATCAACAAAAATAATTATGGTTATGGTGGTGATCTAACTGTTGGTGATACACTACAAGCGGCTGTTATCAAAGACACAGGCTTGACAAGTGGTAGAGTCACTTATGCCACTACTGACGGACAACTAACTGACAGTGCAACCTTGACATTTGATGGAACTACACTAACAGCACCAAATATCACAACTGGTGGCACACTCAGTGCCGGAACTGTATCTGTAACAGGCAGCACCAGTGGAGCAATAGGCATACAAGCACCAGCAGTTGCAGGTGCAACAACTTACACATTGCCTGCCGCATATCCCACAGCCAATAATCAAGCCTTGGTATCAACCACTGGTGGTGTTATGAGCTGGTTGGCATTCACCAGCGAAGATGTTGCAAATGGTGCAGCCATAAGTCTATCAACCCAGGCCAGTTATTTTTCAACAGGTGCCACAGGAGAAACAGCCACCCTGGCAGCAGGATCTGCAGGACAAAATAAATCATTAATGATGGTAGCAGATGGTGGTGGTGACATGGTAGTAACTGTGTCAAATGCAGGATGGAAAACATCAGGCACAGGAACCATTACTTTTGATGCCATAGGTGATAGTTGCTTGTTGCAATATGTCAATAGCAAATGGTTTGCTATTGGAGTCAACAGTGTGATTTTTGCATAAGTATAAATACATTCAGTGGACCGCAGTTCACTGAATAATTCCCTTAGGAGAACAACATGGCGGGCGTGCTTTCATTTTCGGACTATCTTGGAGGTCCAGACAATATCCAAGTAGAACAAATCTTCCCATCAACCAAGCGAACATTTGCCTACAACTTCAACACCAACATCACAGGTTGGTCATTTGCCATCGATTATCAAACCCTGGTGGTAAATCCAGTCACATATGATCGTAATGGTATTCCAAATTTCAGTGCCAGTCAAGTGATTGGCTTCTTTCCCAAGGTAGATGTGCCCATCGACTCAAGTAGCGTGAATGTGGTCAATGCTGCCGTAGGCACAGTCAATATCACAATTCCTGGTGGCATGTACACAGGTGCAATTATTCCTGATGCACGTAAAAATGTTCCCATCACAATCGTGGGTATTACATGGACCACAGCAGACACACCCACACAAGTAAACAGCCATCGTTGGGCATTTATCCAGTGTTACGAGCCAGATGTTAGTATTGGCAATCCAATTTTAGAAAATAACTACACACCATTTACAGTGGCCTAAGGAGAAGCAATGGCTAATATCACAGTTACAACAAATCAAAGTGTCATTGATGTCACAGAAACAGGTGGCGTCAATGTCACAAATACCACAGATGTAATAACAGTGTTGCCCAGCGGCACATTAAATATTACAACAACAAATACAGATAGATTAGTTGCCGGTAGTAATCAAGTTATTCTAAACACTAATGCTACAATGACATTTCCAAATAATGCCATTGATTTCGGCAGTCAAACAGCAGACTTAAAAAGTAGTGCTTGGAGTGAATTATGGTGGCATAATGCTAATCCTTCACCAACAGCAGGACAAGGCACAAATACTTACATTTGGTCGTGGGAAAATCAAGCAGGCATTGCTGTTGAAAGTGTAGGTAACAGTGGTAAAGAATGGTATTTTAACAGTGATGGAACAACACAATTTCCTGGATATAAATTCCCATATGCGGATGGATCCGCTAATCAAATATTAAAGACAGATGGTAGTGGAGTATTAAGTTGGTATAGTCCCAGTGACATAAACACAACATACACAATAGCCAGTGCCTCAACCACTGGTGGTGCTAACCTAAACTTGGTAGGCAGTGATAGTACTACAGACAGCGTGGCATACAAAGGTGCTGGAGCAACTACAGTTACTTCAACTGATGCCAATACAGTTACTATTACATCAACAGATACCAATACAACTTACACATATACAGCAGGTAGCACAACAGGTGGTGCTAATTTAACGCTAACTGGTAGTGATGCTACAACCAATACTGTTAAATTAACCAACGCTGGACATATTACAGCCACTTATACCAGTGCTACTGAAGTCACATTAGGCAGTGATGCCACAGATGCCAATACAGTTTCAACCATTGTTGCTAGAGATGCGTCAGGCAACTTTAGTGCTGGTGGTGCCACGCTAGGTAATGTCACAGTTGGTGTTGCTACTGATCAAACTATTACTACTACCTCTGGTGATTTAATTTTAAACAGCACAACTGGTTTAATTCAATTGAATAACACTGCTTTACAAAGCACAGTGGCTCAAACTTGGACTGTGTTAGATAATAATGCAAGTGCTTTAAGCATTGATGCCACAGGTAAAACAGGCATTCTCAAAGTTATTTCAACTGATGGTGCCGAAGGCGTAACAATGTCAGGCACTCTGGGTGTTACTGGCGCGGCCACAACGGGCACATTAAGTCGTGTGCTTGGCCAACAAATTAACACAAGAAACAGCACATACACACCACCAACAATACCACTAACAGCAGTAACAGGTCTAAATGGTCTTGCAGTGGCTTCCAGCACAGGTGGTTATTTCCCAGATATCAGTGTCAACAACTATCTTGCTGACACAGGTGCTGGTAATAATGGTGCAGGCGTATCATTACGTTCAACCAGTGGAACCTCCGCCAGTCCCACAGGCACAGCCAATAACCAAATCGTGGGAACTGTTAACTTTGATGGCTGGGCCACAGGAACCAATGCAAACTGGGCCAGTTATTCTGCTACCATTACAGGTGGAACTGGCGGCGGTGTAAGTTATGTGTATCCATTGCAAGCACAGGCCTATGCTCGTCAAGCATTTACAAATGGCACTGTAAGCACCGCAGTCACAGGCGCAAGTGGTAACGGAACAACAGCAACACTGACATTTGCTTTATTAAACGTTCAAACATACTTTGCTGGTGGAGTTATCACAGTGGCAGGCATGACACCATCAGGTTATAATGGCACATACACCATTACAGCGGCCACAACAACCAGTGTGTCATATGCAAATGCCACCACTGGATTTACTTCAGGTGGTACAATATCAATTCCTGTGGTATCAGCCGCAGGCACTGGTTATCGTATTCGTGGATTTCAAACCAGCACACCCTTGATTGGTGCCAATAGAATAAACTTTGCTGACTTCAATGCCAGTTCAACTACATTTAAATCAGCCGCATATACATTTATTAATGAAGTTATTCCTGGTGCCACACAAACAGCAACCAATTACATGACACTTGGTTCTACATTTGGCAGTATCAATCAAGATACATTTAATGTTAGAAACACTGCTGGTACATCAACTTACTTGGCACTTGGTGCCACTACTGGCAATATCAATCAAGATACATTTACTGTTAATGCCACTGCTGGCACAAATCCTAGATTAATGTCAAATTCTACCAGCACCACTGTTTATGGTGATTTGAATGTGCAAGGAACAGGTAGTACCAACATATTGTCAACATTTAACAATGCGGTGTTTACCCAAACACCATACGCAGGTGTGTCATACAGTTTCCCATTGCGTATCAGTGGCAAACGCACAGACAATGTAAATCTACAAGATGGTGACAACACCAGTATTCAGTATCAGTTGTTTGGTTCAGGTTCAAACTTTGTGAACCTTGGTACACAAACAATGACCTACAGAACCTCAGGTGACAACAGCATTGATTTTAAATTAGAAAACAATGCTGGTCCTAGTGTGACAACAACACCTATGACCATCAGTGCTGTTAAAACTACTATCCGTGCTGGCACAAACGCAAGTGTAAGTGATGTAATGGAAGTAAGTGATGCCAATATCCTAAACAATCGTGCTCACCGTAACAGTATAACAACAGGAACAGTCACAGAAGGTCAAACTTATACACCAGCGGCAAATGCCAACAACTCAATCAGTTTAACTGTTAATACTGGTTCAGGCACTACTGTAGTTGATTTGATTAACTTGACTGGTCAAGGCACAGGTGGTATGTATACTATTATGATTCATAACAATGCCGCAAGTGGCACGCCTATTCAAATTAAGAACACACGAATCAACACCAATAACTTGACAACACATACTATCCCAACAGGTGATAGAATCATGGTCACGGCTTATATCGTAGGCGACTACGCAACAGCAGAACACTTAAATGTAGCATAAGGAGCATAACATGAGAACATTACCCACACGCGGAATGAGAACCCGGACAAATCGCAAGAAACCTAGACCAGGGAGAAAATGATGCCAATTAGAAAAGTAACAGGCCCCAGAGGCGGAAAAGGATATCAGTATGGTGAATCAGGAAAATATTACCCAGGGCCAGGAGGCCGTGCCAAGGCAGTCCGACAAGCCCAAGCCATTAAAGCCAGCCAGGCCGCTGCCGCCAAGAGAAAAAAGTGATTTCGCTACTATAGTATTACGCAAGGAACTGTTATGGATACCACGAGCAATCAACCAGGCCCAGCGAGAACTACGAAACCAAGAACTAGAAGACCTAATAAGGAAGCCTATAAAATGAAACAGGTAGATTCAACAGATGCCAGACTCACAACACACGAAGCAGTATGTGCTGAACGCTATGCTGGCATTGAGGACAAAATGACACAAATAGATAAGAGATTTGATAAATTGGAAAACGATGTCAAAGAACTCAAAGCCTCTACCAGTCGCAGTTTTGTGGAAATCAAAGAACTCATTGAGCGAAAACAAAGTGGTAGTCAACAGGCCCTGATCACAGCCGCAGGTGGTATTATAATTAGTTTGATTGGATTTTTAGGATACCTCCTGACACACATCAAGTAATACATACTTGATGAAAGAATCATTAGTAGCCAACAAATGGTATCCGTGTTACAAGGGACCAAATAAAATTTATAGAAATCGTTATCCTACTCCGCAAAGTATTTTGAGACAAGCAGTAGGATCAGAAGATTACAGTTTTGTAAGTGAAACAGTTACCAGCGAACACATTAGAGCCGCAGTGGTCATGCCATCGGCAGTGCCATTTCAGCACTTGCTTGATCCAGTGCCTTGGAGCATGACATACATCACGCCAGAATGGCGTATGCTGGTTGTCAGTGTACTAGATCCCCTAAGTTGGATTGAATTGGCACGTGCTTCTGGTGCCATTGCATGGTATAAAAGTCATTCACAAACCTATACCTACAACTGGGAACCTCCCACATGCGATCCCTCAGGTAATAAAATACGTCCGCCCAACGCACCTGGTATTGACACGACACCCAGTATTAAAATGTCAGAAGTTTGTAATAATAATTACAAAAAGAAATACAACTTGGCTGAGGTTGTTGCTGATATAAAAAAAAATTATCTGACCACTAAAGAAATTGGTTTCCGGCATGACATTAGCAGTTCCACTGTGCAAAAAATTGCCAAGCAAGCAGGTATCAAACTACCACGAGGACCCAAGTAATGTCACGACCCAAGCCCACCGTGCTTCTTGAACACATAAGCGATGACATGAGTGC
>Ga0209191_1001119_pt1 | contig 18224 bp, 15 predicted proteins | sample S_130626_EF_Meta_FD_187320 | JGI IMG/M metagenome (GOLD analysis project Ga0209191, IMG submission 187320) | Freshwater microbial communities from Lake Simoncouche, Canada to study carbon cycling - S_130626_EF_MetaG (SPAdes) (version 2) | ecosystem: Environmental > Aquatic > Freshwater > Lake ...
CCCTCAAACAAGATCACTACTTTCTGTTTGGTGGCCACCACCCAATCTTGCAACTTGACCAACTCGCCTTGTAAGCGCAAGAGTTCACGAAAGTAGCTAGCGCGTGCTTGTCGCTCCTCTGGGCTTGCTAGCGGATCGTTTTCGTTTTCACCATCATCGATGGCCATTTCGAGCTCTTCGTCAATGGAGTCCAAAATATCTTCGCGAATTTTGCGTAAATGCTCCGCATCAATTTGATATTTGTCGTTCATATGCAATTTCCTTTGAAAGACATCATCTACTTTCTTCATGGCAAATTCATGACGTTTGTCACGATTCATTCACAAATAATATGTAGAGTCGAATACTAAATAACTATCACGCAATAATTCAATGCTCCTATTTCAGCGTTTTACCTATTACTGTGTGGTGCTGCTTTCTATCCAAGCGCTTGCAGGATGCGCTGTCAAGCCTTTCGTGATGGACAAAGCTGCCGATGCCTTGGCTATACAGGGGCAATCAGACGAAGACGATATTATTTTGGCGCGAGAAGCCAGTGCTTTTTATTTGAAGTTGTCTGAGTCCGTACTCAAAGAATCACCTGGCAATTTAAAACTGGCCGAATCGGTGGCCGCAGGCTTTACCCAATACGCCTATGCCTTTGTAGCTTTTGATGCGGAAAAGCTCGAGTCACAAGATGCCAAAGCAGCGCAACGCATACGCGAGCGCGCTGCGCGCTTGTATTTAAGAGCGAACCAACATGCTATGCGCGCGTTAGAAAAGTCTATACCTGGATTCAAGCAAGCATTAATTCAAAATGATCCGCAGCTATTGACGCGATTGAAGCAAGACCAAGTCGGGTTAGCGTATTGGGCTGCTGCATCGTGGGGTGGTTTTATATCGTTGTCTAAGGACGATCCAGACAAAGTGGCAGATTTACCTTTGGCAGTTAATCTGGCTTCATTGGCCTGGAAGAAGAATCCAGACTTCAACCGCGGTGGACTCACAAGTTTGATGGGAACTTTTGAAGCATCACGTCCGGGCGGTTCTATGGCGCTTGCAGAAAAATATTTCGACCAAGCGATTACGCAAAGCAAAGGAGAAAGCGCAGGTCCTTGGGTGGCAAAAGCTGAGAGCATTGCGCTCAAAAAACAAGACCAAAAAGTCTTTACACAATGGTTGAATGAGGCAATTCAAATTGCTAAGGCCCATCGCAATTTAGAAAACGAAGTAATGCGTGAACGCGCATTGTGGTTGCTTGAAACGGCGGATGATCTTTTTTAAAGGTTGGATATGTTGATACCTGTGATTCGTACCTTAACTTTTTTATTGGTTTGCCTACTAACAAGCCAAGGTGTTTTTGCTGCAGACAAGCCGTTTCGCATTGGAACGCTAGCACCAAAAAATTCGCTGTATCACCGTCAGCTATTAGAAGTGGGTGAGGCATGGCGTGCGGCCCAAGGCGGTAATGCCAAGTATGTGGTGTTTCCAGATGGCAGCCAAGGTGGGGAGGCCGAATTAGCGCGTCGTATGCGCATTGGGCAACTCCAAGGGGCGTTGTTGTCTGTTGTTGGGTTGAATGAGATAGAGCCTTCTATCAGTGCTTTGCAATCTATGCCGTTGCTTTTTAAGAATTGGGAAGAAGTCGATTACGTGCGCGAAAAAATGCGTCCCGCTATGGAGAAAAAATTCCTCGACAAAGGCTTTATTGTTTTGGCTTGGGGTGATGCAGGTTGGGTGCGGTTCTTTTCAAAGGAGCCTGTTTTTCGCCCAGACGATTTCAAGAAAATGAAATTCTTTTCCTTTTCTGGCGAGAGTGAGCAACAAGAAATCATGAAGAGCCTTGGGTACACACCAGTCCCGTTAGAAACCGCAGATATCTTGCCTGCTATTCAAACTGGAATGATCAATGTAGTGCCTTCTACGCCTTACTTCGCTTTGGCAACTCAAGTGTTCAACACGGCGCCCAATATGCTGGAGATCAATTGGGCGCCTATCGTAGGTGCCTTGGTGGTGACCCAAAAAGCTTGGGACGATATGACGCCTGCGGGGCAGCAAGCGCTCAAGGCTGCAGGTGAAAAAGCAGGTGCACAGATTCGTAACAAAGCCAGGCAAGAAGTTGAAGAAGCAGTCGAAGCGATGAAGAAGCGCGGCTTGGTTGTTAACAAGCCTAATGCGGAACAACTGCGCGAATGGAACGATTTAGCTGAAAAGCTATATCCCCGCATTCGCGGAAATTTAGTACCCGCAGAGACTTTTGACGAAGTCTTCAAGCATCTCAAAGCCTACAGAGCCGGTAAAAAATAATGCGCTATATCGGACGTATTGACGAAGCCATCGCCTCCCTAGCGTTAGTGTTGATGGCAGTCATTCCGTTGGTCGAGATTTTGGCCCGTCCTTTTATGGGTAAAGGTATCGAGAATGCGCCACTTTTCGTGCAGCACATGGGGTTGGTATTGGCCATGTGGGGTGCCATAGCTGCAGAACGCTATGGCCACTTAACTAGTTTGGGACGACTGTTCGATCGAGGCGAGCAATTCGCGCATATTGCTGCCAGTGTGATTTGCGGAGTCCTGACATGGGCGAGTTGGCAATTCGTGATCAGTGAAATGGCGTCTCCCAAAGAATTGGCATATGACATTCCTGTTTGGTGGTTGCAAGCCACCATGCCCTTAGGGTTCGCCATATTGGGTGCCAAGTTGGCTGCGCGTGGACAAGAAAACCAGTGGGTGAAAGGTGCTTTTGCATTGCTTTGGCCGATTGTGGGTATTGCATTTGCCGCTTGGTTGGATGGCGAAGTCATTCTTTTGTGGCCCTACGTCCTGCTATTGGTCGCCGCTCTGCTATGCGGCGCGCCTATATTTGTTGTTCTAGGTGGCATGGCCTTGGTGTTGTTTGCGAGCGACGGCTTGCCTTTGGCTTCTATTGCCCTGTCGCACTACCAAATTACTGTTAATCCATCTCTTCCGGCTTTGCCATTGTTTACTTTGGCTGGGCTGGTATTCGCTAAAACAGACGCTGCAAAACGCTTAGGCATTCTGTTCATCGCATTTTTTGGTCATGGCGTGTTGGGGACTGTGATCGCTGCCACGGTGTTGTGTTCGTTCTTCACTGCATTTACCGGAGGCAGTGGCGTCACTATTTTGGCTTTAGGCGGTTTACTACTTCCTTTGCTTAAAAATGCTGGCTACCCAGAGCAACGCGGTATCAGTTTGGTGACGAGTGCCAGTGCTTTAGGTGTGTTGTTAGCACCTTCGGTGCCATTGATCATGTACGCCATCATTGCGCGGGTGCCTATCAACACCATGTTCCTAGCTGGCTTGGTACCTGCTGTGGTGATGGTAATTTGTCTATTACTTTTTGGTGGTTATTTGCGGGTAGGTAAAGAGCATGCACCGATCCATTCTGAAAATCTCTCATTACGCAAAGCTCTCGGCCAAGCCAAGTGGGAAATTTTGGCGCCCTTCGTGGCTATAGGCTCATTGGTAAGTGGTTTGGCAACGCCAACAGAAAGCGCTGCACTGACAGCAATCTATGCGGTACTCACGCAATCGATAGCCCATAAAGAATTAAATTGGCGTTTGCTGGGTGAGTGTTTATCGCAGTGCGCACAAATCATCGGTGGTGTGATGTTGATATTGGGGATGGCTTTGGGATTGACCAATTATTTGGTGGATGCAGGCATTCCAGATTTGGCAATCGACTGGGTGCAAGGCATCACACAAAACAAATTTATATTTTTATTAGCGCTCAATGTATTTTTATTCATTGCTGGCGCTTTGATGGAGATATACGCCGCAATCGTGGTGCTGGTGCCATTACTTTTACCCTTGGCAGTTAGTTATGGAATTGACCCAGTGCACTTTGGTATTATTTTTCTTGCCAATATGGAGATGGGGTTTTTATGTCCTCCTGCAGGAATGAATATATTCTTTGCATCAGCCGTATTTAAGCAACCGATTCGAAAAGTCGCTATATCGGTGCTTCCTGCATTGATGGCGATTTTTGTTGGAACTTTGATTATTTCTTGGCTACCGATTGTCGCAACAGGCTTGCCCGAGTATTTGGGCCAAATGGCTAAATAATGAGTCTGGCTAATGTGAAGTCAAATAAAGGTTCAATATGGATTTAATCTTATGGCGTCATGCAGATGCGGAAATTGCCTCTGAAGGAGAGGACGATTTATCGCGTGAACTCACCGTCAAGGGCGAAAAACAAGCCGTAAGAATGGCCGCATGGCTAGATCGCCACCTACCAGAAGGCGCACGAATTTTGGTCAGCCCTGCGAGAAGAACAGAGCAAACGGCTAAAGCCTTGAATCGTAAATACAAATTACGCGATGAATTGGTTCCTGACAGCAACGCGGATGAAGTGCTGGCCTTGATCAAATGGGATCTCGAAAAAGGCCCACAAGGTAAGGGTCCAGTTCTCTTAGTAGGACACCAACCTTATCTTGGTGAAATAGCGGCAAGGCTATTGGGCATGCAAGAGCACAGTTGCGCTATTCGTAAAGGTGCGGTGTGGTGGTTGCGTTCGAGGGTGCGTGAAGAGTATTCTGAAATCCTCTTGCTCAGTGTGACAAACCCAGACTTCATCTAACTATTGAAGTGATTCGAGTTGCGTTTGCACCTTGGCTTGTGCCAATTGCGCCAAGGTGCGCCGCGTATGACCATGAGGCGCAATTGGCTCTGACACGACGACTTGTACCACCATAGGTGGTGCGCAAATCACACGGTGTAGGGATTGCAAAAACCCAATATCACCGACAAATGCTGGTTCAAGACGCATTGCTTGGGTCGCTGGGTCTTTGTAGCGCAAGCTCAGTGCAATCACTTCGCATGAATTCGCAACGGCAACCTCAAACAAATTGGAATGGAAAAGACCAACTTGATGGCCCTCTGTACTCGTACCTTCTGGAAAACCAGCGATGCACATATTATTTTGAAGTGCCTCAGTCAGGCCTTGCACCATCTTGCGCGCAGAGCTGGGAGACCCGCGGTTAACAAAAACCACATCACAACCTTTGGCGATCTGTCCGACCACAGGCCATCGACTCACTTCTTGCTTGGCTACAAAAATACTGTGCTGCAATGTTTGGATCACCAAGGGGTCCAACCAAGAAATATGGTTAGCCACTAACAATCGAGATGGCTTGGCGGCAGAGATGCCCACATCACCTATCACCTCAACCGAAATGCCTAACAACTTTAAAGTGTCAGCCGACCACTGTTGAATTGCCAGACTTTGACCGGCTTGGTCTAAGCGTGGCAACTGAACAAACAAAACCCAAAATGCTTTTATAAAAGCATAAAGGAGGCGCAGGTAGGTAATGAACACCAATTACTTTGAAGGAAATCCTTTAGGCGTGCGCACACCTTTGACTGCTGCTTGTCCCAAAATAAAGAACACGTCCGTGTTGTCCATAACGCCAGTGAAAGACCAGGCGCCAGGCCCAAAGGCGGACAGTGGAATATCGCTGGCAGTATGCACACCGCTGTTTCCAGGGACTTGACCGGTCACCATAAATTTACCTTCTGCATCACGTGCAGTGGGGTCTGCTGGATAGACGGAGAGGGGCTCTGCTTTGGAGAAAGGTTGTTGGCTATCTTGGATGGGACGATCATTGGTACGCCAATCTTCATGGCGGTCGCTGTTGGCGCCATATCCCACTAACAAGCGGTTATCGACATTGGTTGTTTCTGGATAGCCATCGTTTGCGAGGCGGTATTTAGGGAAGCCAGCTTTTTCATAGGCCCCAACAACTTTATCGCGTAAATTAGCCACGCCACCGTCTTTTGCCAACTCTGCCAATTTGCTATCGCTCACTACAGAGCCACCAATCAAAGAAACTCCCGAGACTTCGTGGTCAGCGGTAATGATGACCAATGTGTCGCCACGCTTTTGCGCAAATGATTGTCCGACGCGAATGGCATTGTCAAATTCAATGGTGTCCAAAATCCAACGCTCGGTATCCATGTTGTGGGCTTGCTTGTCGATAGAAGCAGCCTCTACCATGAGCACAAATCCATTCTTATCTTTAGACAACACATCCAGAGCTTTGACGGTCATCTCTTCCAGCATAGGCTGGTCAGGAAATCCAAAGTCGTCTACTACGCTACCTTTGACGCCATTCTTCTTTCCTCTGCGGCCATCGATTTTGTCTAATGCAACGTTCATATTGGAGTAAGCAAACAAGCCCAGCAATTTGTTGGTTTGTGCAGTGTTGATAGCATCTAACGAGGATTTATCAGCAGCATAAGCAAATCCTGCAGATTTGAAATCAGCGATCAAGTCACGGTCTTTGTCTAACTTGCCTGCATTGGCGCCCCATCTTTTCACAATGTCAGCAGTGTGCGCATCGGTGCTGGAAAAAGCGTAATCATTTCTGTCTGAGCGTTGTGAGCCAGGCACTGTTGAAGGCAGGAACCATTTACGGCCACCACCCATTAAAACCGATAGTCCAGACAAATGGCGGTCATCAAAAAACTGATCCACGATACCGGTTCCAGCTCCACGGTTGCTGGTATGAATGGCGTTTGCGGCAGGCGTTGCATCAAAAACATCCGCGGTCGTGACAATGCCTAGGGCTTTGCCTTGGGTGCGTTTGAGGTACTCACTTAGGTATTCGATACGTGGATTGTCAAATGGGTCCAGCGTGTCATCAGGGAAAACGCCTTCTTCATTGTTGTTGCCTTTATTGCCCGAGACATAGGCAGCCATTCCAGGCGCTGAATCTGTCACTATGGAATTTAAAGAGGCAGTTTTCACTAGGCCAGTGACAGGAAAGGTATCCATGGCCAGTGGCTTAATTGATTTGCCTTGCGCGAATCCGCCAGCAACGATGCGTGCGGCAGATCTATGGGCAATACCCATTCCATCTCCAAGGAAGATGATGATGTTTTTGACTTTCTGTCCGCCATTCTCGAATGGCACGATTTCAAAATTGCCCGTTGCCACAACCTTCTGGCCATCGCTTTGTGTGGCAGTTACTGAGAAGGTATGAATGCCAGGCTTCTTGAGGGTGATGGCACGCACCGTAGCTACAGCGCTATTTTTTGGGATGTTCGGCAAGCAGCCAGTTGAACAATCGCGTAATGCAGTGGATACCTTGACCACTTGGTTATCAATAGCAAACTCTGCTTTGGTAATCGATTTGCTAGCGTCATCAGGTTTGATGGTGGCTTGCAGATCAAAACGTTGCTCTGGCAAAAAGCGCGCAATGATGGGCGCTGGTTGCCCGTTGCTAAAAAGCTCACTAGGCGGGGTTAGGCGGGTAACTGCGGGTTGCGCGGACACATAAGCGCTCAAAGCCAGTAAGCCGGTGAGTGTTGATATCGGTAAAAAGCGTTTATTCATTTTCATAGTGGTGTGTGGATTTCGTAAAAAAATTAATGAACTGGTAATTGCAATTGAAACCATGACACTGCACCTTGTGCGTCTTCATGTCTTCCAACAAGCAAAGTACCTTCTAAAACAAGCGGCCCAGCTTTGTGTGCAACAGCCCAATTCGCTTGGCTAGGATCTAACTTCACCAAAACAGTAGAAGCAGGTAAATCATTAGCGGGCCCATCAGCGTGTTCACTCATCTGGATTGGCATAGGCGCGAAGTAGAACTGGCCTATAGAGTCATCTTCGCTTTTGACCATAAACCCTCGCAAACGCACGTTATGGCCTTGCATGCTTTTGGCATTGGGTGCAATTTCAAGCCCATTGGGTCCAATGGGGTGCTTCAGTAAATCACCAAAACTGAGTAAAGGTGTGTCAACAGCGTACGCATTGTTGAAGGCTAACAACGCACTACAAGTGACGCCTAATATGAACCTGACAAATGCCACATTCGCTCCTTAAAAGAGCAAGTCTAGGGCTCTTGTATGACTTTAATGTGACATATTAATGAAAAGATATATGGATGGTTATCACCATCTTAAAACTTAAAATGGTCGAAAACATCTAATCATGCAGATACATTCCCCCACCCATGAAAAACATAAATCTCATATGTCGCCAGACTGGCTGGACAGAGACTTAAGCCTGCTCGCATTCAATACGCGCGTGCTGGACTGGGCTAAGAGAACAGATGTGCCTTTATTAGAGCGTTTGCGTTATCTGTGCATCGTGTCTTCCAACTTAGATGAGTTTTTTGAAGTGCGTGCAGCGCTCTATACAACGCTTGCTAAACCCAAAGCTGCTTTAAGTGAAATCGATGCGCAGGCTCAGGCATCCTTGAGCCAGGCGGCGCATGAATTGGTGCACGAGCAATACGCTTTGTATAACGATTCGCTCATGCCTGCGTTTGCCAAAGCAGGGGTGCGCATTTTGTCGCACAACGAGCGTAACGCTGACCAGCGTCATTGGGTTAAAAATTATTTCGAGCGTGAGGCGCGGCCATTACTGCTGCCAGTTGGTTTAGACCCTGCGCATCCGTTTCCACAAATTGCCAACAAATCTTTGAATTTCATCGTGCGCTTGTCTGGCAAAGACGCTTTTGGTCGCGACAACGAAATCGCGATTGTCAAAGTCCCACGGAGTCTGCCGCGGGTCATCCAGTTGCCTGAAAAAATATCTGGTCGCCGTTTGTTGTTTGTATCCATCTCTAGCGTGATTCGCGCACATTTAGAAGAGCTTTTTCCCGGCCGTTTAGTGGGCGAGTTTTCACAATTCAGAGTGACGCGCCATTCTGATTTGGCTGTGGACGAAGAAGACGTCAAAAACTTACGCACCGCTTTGCGTCACGGGTTAGTGCATCGTAATTTTGGTCAAGCTATTCGTTTAGAAGTATCCGAAGCATGTTCGCAATATTTGTCAGACTTTCTATTGCATCAATTTGAGTTGCCCCTGACCGCGCTATATCGCGTGCATGGCCCTGTGAACTTGGTCCGATTGAACCAATTGATTGATTTGATCGATAGACCCAAATGGCTGTTTCCGCCTTATCACCCAAGTTTCCCTAAGCAATTCAAAGTCAACACGTCTATTTTTGAGCAACTGCAATCTGGCGATGTGTTGATTCACCAACCCTACGAAAGCTTTGACGGAGTTTTGGCTTTTCTGAGAGAGGCTGTGCGCGACAAACATGTGTTGGCTATCAAGCAAACCATCTACCGTACAGGTGCCGATTCTGAATTGATGGAGTTATTACGTGAAGCCGTGCAACGTGGCAAAGAAGTCACGGTGGTGGTGGAATTGAAGGCGCGCTTTGATGAAGAAGCCAATATCAATTGGGCTGAAAAACTCGAATACATCGGAGCCCAAGTGGTGTATGGCGTGGTGGGATTAAAAACACACGCCAAGATGTTGTTAGTATCGCGCCGCGAAGGCCGAATGATCCGCCGCTATGCGCATCTTTCCACCGGCAACTACAACCCGAAAACAGCCAAGCTCTATACCGACATAAGTCATTTGACCAGCGACGCCAAAATCACCCAAGATGTAGAAACCGTCTTCAACTTACTGGCAAATCAAAGCAAAATCCCTAGGCTCAACAAGCTCATGCTTGCGCCTTTCCATTTGCAGAAAAATCTGATTGAACTGACCAAGCAAACCGCCCAAGCCGCGCACGAAGGTCAAAGATGCCGCATCATTTTGAAGATGAACTCCTTGACGGATGAGAGTCTGATGGAAGCTTTGGTGCATGCAGGACATGCAGGTGTACAAATTGATTTAATTATTCGCGGCGCATGCATGCTGCCAGCACAACGAGTGGGCTTTACTGACAATATACGCGTGCGTTCCATCATTGGTCGGTTTTTAGAGCATTCACGCGTGTTTTACTTCACTGCTGGCAAACAAGAGTCTTTGTATTTGTCGAGCGCTGACTGGATGAACCGAAATATGTTGCGTCGCGTGGAATTGGCTTGGCCGGTGGAAGATCCAAAATTACGCCAACGTATATTCAACGAATGCCTGCAAACCTACCTGCAAGACTATGTAGATGCTTGGGTGATGAATGCCAATGGGCAATATGTCAAAGCAACGCCGCCTAAATCGCGCAGCGTAACTCCCAAGGTACACGACAGTGCGCAACAACAACTTATGGCGATGTACGGGGGAACAAAAAATTAAGCAGGTTGTTTGACGCGGGCTGCTTGGGTAAAAGCAAAGGCCCAAGGCGTCTTTTGCCAAGCTATGACTTCTTGGCGTAGCAAATGCACGGACTGAGGATGGCTTTCTATCCAATCAGCGTCTGCTTCCAAAGTGAATTGCTTTGATTTTTCATTACAGTTAAATTCCAATCCAGATTGGTCTGGATTTTTACGGGCATGGCACAAAATAACAGCCATCCGCAGGGCGATGAGCATTTTGATGAACTCAGCTTCTTCAAAATCTGCTTCTAACTTTCTTAATTTACCCCGATGTCCCAAAACGAGCAAGCCTAAGCGTTGTAGCTCTTGCATGCTGAACCCCAGCAAGTCTGCATTCTCCAAAATATAGGCGCCATGCTTGTGGTAATCGCTATGAGAGATAGCAAAGCCCACCTCATGCATAGAAGCCGCCCAGCTGAGTTTACGTTTCAGTCTTTGTACCAAATGGGCTTCATGTTCAGAGTTCTCAATGGTCTTATTAAACAACTGCAAGGCGACACGGCTGACACGTTGGCTTTGTGTTTGGTCAACTGCAAATTTTTGCGCTAGGCGTTGGATAGAGATATCACGCACATCCGTGGCTTGGTCATCGCGCTCCACCATTTCAAATAAGACGCCTTGTCTTAAAGCGCCTTGGGCGACATTGAGTTTGTCAATGTCTAGCGACTGCATCAAAGCGCGCAAAACACTGGCGCCACCGCCAATGACCGCACGACGGTCTTCTTTTAAACCTGGTTGCCGCACATTGTCTACATGGCCGGCACGTAACAGTTGTTTGATGAGCCAGTTAAGGCCTTCGATAGTGACTTCTCCAGCGGGCCAGCCCTCGGCTTGTAATACATCTGCGACTGCACCAACCGTTCCAGATGCACCGTAGGCAGTGTCCCATTGAGAACGTGGGTATTTTTCAAGGGCTTCTTCTAGAACGGCTTTGGCAGCAATTTCTGCTTTGGAGAAAGCTTGTTCAGTTAAAGCGCCGTCAGGAAAATATTTCATTGACCAAGCCACGCTGCCAACACGGAATGAGCCTGTGACATGGGCTTGTAAATTTTGCCCAAGTACCAATTCGGTGGAGCGACCGCCAATGTCTATTACCAAACGACGCTTGTGGTCTGTAGGCAATAGGTGAGAAACCCCTTGGTAGATCAAGCGTGCCTCTTCGCTGCCAGAAATAATTTCAATAGGAAAACCTAATATGTCACGTCCGCGTTTGATAAAGGCTTCGCGGTTCTTGGCTTCGCGCAGTGTTTGGGTAGCAACCACACGCACCTGTGATTTTTGAAAACCAGCGATGCGCTCCGCAAATCGGGCCAAGCATTCCCAACCGCGCACCATAGATTCTTGCGAAAGGTTTCTGTTTTCATCGAAGCCACTGCCTTGGCGCACTGTCTCTTTGAGATATTCAATGCGTTGAATTTGACCGTGTTCGTAACGCCCAATTTCTAATCTAAAACTATTGGAGCCTAAGTCTATGGCTGCCAATAAAGTACCTTGCTTCATGTGTAGATGGTATTGTGTTCAAGTGACAAATTTGTGTCGATTCTAGAGGCTTGTTGCGCCTCGTTGATAAACTGAGCCTTATGCAATCTCCATTAGCACTTTGTAACCTACGTGTCATCGAACTCGGGCAACTCATAGCCGGACCATTTGCCGCTAAAACTTTGGCAGATTTTGGCGCAGATGTCATCAAAATTGAGCCTCCCACAACAGGCGACCCTTTGCGCAAATGGCGCTTGCTCAAAGACGGCACATCGGTGTGGTGGCAAATTCAATCGCGTAACAAACGTTCTATCGCTCTGGATTTAAAACAAGCTGAAGCACAAGACATTGTTCGGCAATTGGTCAAAGATGCCGATGTCTTGATAGAAAACTTCCGTCCTGGTGCGATGGAAGGCTGGGGTTTGGGTCCAGATGAATTGCTTGCGCTCAACCCAAAGCTCATCATGCTGCGCATCAGCGGTTACGGACAAACAGGCCCTTACCGCGACAAGCCAGGCTTTGGCGTGGTGGCCGAAGCGATGAGCGGATTACGCCATCTCACGGCCGAACCAGGCCGTGTGCCTGTGCGTGTAGGTGTGAGTATTGGTGACACCCTGGCATCACTACACGGCGTGATTGGTATCTTGCTAGCTTTGCATGAACGTCACACCAGTGGCAAGGGGCAGGTGATCGATGTCGCTTTGTATGAAGCGGTATTTAATTGCATGGAAAGTTTGTTGCCAGAGTTCAGCGCTTTTGGTGCGGTGCGTGAAGCAGCCGGTAGCGCTTTGCCTGGCATCGCGCCTAGCAATGCCTACAAATGCCAAGACGGTGGTTATGTATTGATTGCCGGCAATGGCGACAGTATTTTTAAACGGCTGATGCACACCATGGGGCGTGATGATTTAGGCTTAGACGTCGGTCTTACAGATAATGCGGGGCGTGTGAAGCGCGTAGAAGAAATTGATGCGGCTATTGGCGTATGGACTGCAACACTTTCTGTTGCGCAAGTGCTAGAACTATTAGATGCTGCCAGTGTGCCGGCCGGTCGTATCTATACCGTTGCCGACATTGCTACAGACCCGCATTACCAAGCGCGAGAGATGATTTTGCAAACCGTGATGGCAGATGGCAGCGCACTGGCATTGCCAGGAATTGTTCCTAAATTATCGCGCACACCAGGCTCGCACCGCCGTAACGCACCAGAGATTGGACAAGACACCGATGCGGTGTTGCAAGACATTGGTCTAAATCCAGCACAAATCCAAGCCCTGAAAGACAAGGGCATTGTTCAGTAGTCTGCCGCAAGGCCGAAGCGGGTAGTTACTCGATTTTGATACCAGCAGCCTTGACTAACTGTGCAGCAGACGCAGTTTCGCTGTCGAGATATTTCTCAAACGCTTCTTGTTGCATCGGCATGGCCGCAGCGCCTAATTTATCTAGGCGGTCTTTCACATCGGGCATGGCCAATACTTGCATCACACCCGCATGTAATTTATTCACGATGGGCTTGGGAGTCTTGGCCGTCACGAACAATCCGACCCAGAAGGTGTAGGCCGCGCTTGCATATCCAGCATCTGTGATCGATGGAATTTGTGGCAATAGAGGTGAACGCTGTGCCGTACTCACCGCTAGGGCTTGCAATCGGCCACTTTGTATCAAAGGCAAAGCCGATACCAAAGGCGCAAAAAACCAATCGATACGCCCTGACGCGGTTTCTGTCAAAGCCTCTGGTGTTCCGCGGTAAGGCACATGTTGCGCTTGAATACCCGTAGCGACGCGAAACTTTTCGGCATTCATGTGTGTGGCCGAGCCATTTCCAGCAGATGCGTAGTTCAAAGCACCTGGTTGTGCTTTTGCTTTGGCGACTAAATCAGCGACGTCTTTGTAGCCTTTAGCTGGAGATACAACGATGACATTAGGCAAACTGGCCAAGGGCGTGATGCCGTCAAAGTCTTTGAGTGTGTCGTAACTTAGCTTGGGATACAAGGCAGGATTGACCACATGCCCCGAGCTATGCACTAGCAAGGTGTAACCATCAGCAGGTGCCTTGGCAACCAAGGCCGCGCCAACAGTGCCACCCGCTCCGGTTTTGTTGTCGATCACAATTTGCGCGCCAAGCAGGGGGCCCAATTTTTCTGCGATCGTGCGTGCAATGACATCAGTACCGCTACCTGCTGTGAATGGAACAACGAAAGTGATTGCTTTGCCTTGCGGCCAATCACTTTGGCCAAATGCTGACAAAGTAGAAGATGCACTGGCTGCCGCAGCCCACTGCAATGCATGGCGGCGAGTCAAAAAAGTGGTGTTGTCCATTACGTTGTCTCCTATAAATTAAGGATTAAAAACAATACGGCGTTTTGCGCCGCCTAAAACTTCTTTGTAAACACGCAATGCTTGGTCTAGTCCAAAAACTGCATCCGGTGTGACTTGAAAGGGTTGCAGACTGCCAGCTTCAAAACCATCGTACATCGCTTGCATCAAGGCGTTGGTATGAATGCAATCAAGCGCTAATGTATCAATACCTACATAAGTATGCATGCCTCGGTAAAACGTGAAGATATCAAAAGGCACTGGGCGTTCAATCGTTGCGATAAAAATTTGTGTCGCGCCTTTGGCCATCGACAGGTTAGCCGCTTCAAAGTAAGGACTTCCTACCGTGTTGAAAACGATGTTTGCGCCTTTGCCCGCGCTCAGTTCACGAATAGTCTCAGCGACTTTGCCAAGCGAGGCGTCGATATAGTGCACACCGTTGACGCGTTGGTCTGATGGTGTAGCACCTCTTTGTACGGCGATCACCAAAGCGCCCGCTTGCGCGGCCAGTTGCACCGCGGCTTGTCCAACTTTGCCATTGGCGCCCATCACTGCCACGGTTTGTCCCGCTTGTGGCAAACCACTGCGACGAAAGCCTTCATAGGCCGTGATGAAAGGCACACCAATTGAGCCCGCTTCTTCAAAACTCAAGCGCTTGGGTTTTTCACGCAAAGCACCTTCGGGTAACACCAACCAACCTGCATGTGAACCATCACGCGTAATGCCTACATCCCCGCCTGATCCCCAAATTTCTTTGCCAATCCAGTTGCTGGGGCCTTCGACCACCACACCTGCATAGTCGCGACCTGGTATGCGAGGAAACACCGCTTGTGGCATCAAACCTAAAGCAGCCTTGACGTCGCTGGGGTTCACGCCTGCGCTACGCACACGCACCAAGGCTTCGCCTGTTTTGTGCGCGGGTGGGTCTTGCGCAACAATTTGAGGTGCCAATGCGTCTGCGTTAGCTGCTTTGGCAAGAACACGCACGGCGTGCAGTGCTTTTTTATCTACTGTCATGGAAAACGCTCTTTGGTAAATCGAAAGAATTATTTGCGATTGGGCAACTGAAGCATTGCACGCGCCTCACTTGGTGTCGCCAATTCACCACCCAAATCATGGATGATGCGTTTGGCCTTAGTCACCAATTCGGCATTACTTTTTGCCAGTACGCCTTTCTCTAAATAGATGTTGTCTTCCATGCCCACGCGCACATGGCCACCTGCGCACATTGCTAGCGCTACAAATTGGAATTCAAAGCGTCCAATGCCAAACGCAGACCAAATAGCACCTGCAGGCAACAAGCTTCGCGCATACATCAAGGTTTCGGGTGAAGAATTGAAACCATACTTCACGCCTGTCACAAAGGTCCACAAACCAGGTCCTTGCAATGTGCCGTCAGCTATCAAGTCGCGTGCGAGGTGGATATCGCCTGAATCAAAAATTTCTAATTCAGGTTTGACACCGGCTTCGCGCATCACATTGGCCATGATGCGCACATTGCGTGGCGTGTTGATCACCACATCGCCGCCTGAATTCATGGTGTTCAAGTCAAGAGAGCAAATATCTGGTTTTAAAACGCGGATGTGTTCCACGCGTTTTTCAGGGACGACTAAGGTCGAGCCCGCAGCAGCAACACGAGGGTCATCGTGGCTTGGAACAAATCGCCCGCCAGGTCCCGTAGTGAGGTTGATGATGAGCTCGGGGTTGCCGCGCCGCACTTTGTCAAACACTTCGCGATAGTGCTCCAGTTCCATAGAAGGTTTGCCAGTTTTAGGATCGCGCACATGGATATGAACAGCCGCTGCCCCTGCTTCTGCTGCTGCCAAACATTCGTCTGCAATTTGAGTGGGAGTGATAGGCAGGTGAGGCGTTTGATCCGGAGTAGTGATGTTGCCCGTAACCGCGCAGGTCAGAAAAGTTTTTTGGCTCATGGCTTAGTTCTTAAAAGTAAGTGATCAGAGATGTCTGCCACCATCGACCACGATGCGCGTGCCGGTGACATAACGCATAGTGGTAGCGCAGGCTTGCACGACAGCTGCGACATCGTCGACGGTTCCGATGCGTTTGAGTGGAATCGTGCCAGCCACTTTTTCGTTGAAATCAGCGCCACGGCCTGGCACAAAGGTGGAATCAACGACACCAGGTGACACGGAAATAACACGCACGAGAGGTGCAAAGGCTTTAGCCAATGCGTCGCCGACCACATCAATACTGGCCTTGGCTGCAACATAGGCCAAGTTGCTACCTGTGCCTGTGAAGCCTGCAATAGAAGAGATGTTGACGATCAAACCATCTTCTGATTTTTTGAGCATAGGCATAAAGGCTCGGATTGTTGACATCACGCCGCGAAAGTTGACTTTCAAAATATCGTCGATCAAGTCGTCGGTGAGTGCTTCTAAATCCGCTGCTGGAACTGCCTTGGTGTAGCCAGCGCTGTTGACCAAAATGTGCACTACGCTGCATTGCTTTTCAATCTCAGCGGCCACACTTTTGAGCGCTTGGCTGTCCGTGATGGGCGCTTTGAAACACAGATGACCACTACCAGGAAGAGCGGCAGCTTTAGCGGCAGCAGACTCGGCGGATTCTGAGTTGTAAAGCAAAACACAGCGCGCACCTAAAGTGGCGAGTCGTTTGGCTGTGGCCAAACCAATGGCACCTGTGCCGCCGGTAATTACGGCGATTCGGCCTTGTAGTGAGTCTGTGGGTGCAAAAGTGGAGGGCATGTGCTGGCTTCAAAAAGATTGGAAATGCGATTTTTATCGATAAAAATAATAGTTTTCGAATATTATCGATGAAACCCCATATTGGCTTGTAAAGGAAATCCTATGCTAACCGTCACCGAAGCTGCGATGCGCAGTTTTGCTACCGCCTCTGACCCACGCATGGGCGAGGTGATGGCCTTGTTGGTCAAGCATTTGCACGCTTTCGTCGCCGAATCCAAGCTCACCAAAGAAGAATGGATGCGAGGTTTGACTTTTCTAACCGCTGCAGCAGACATCACCACCGAAGAGCGCAACGAATTTAGTTTGCTGTCTGATGTGTTGGGCATTTCCTCGATGGTTGACGTGGTTTCACAACCTGTAGGCGGCACATCTAGTAGCGTCTTAGGCCCGTTTCATAACCACGATTCGCAGTTGCAACCCAATGGCGTGGACTTAACGAAAGGCCAAGCGGGCGAGAGAACTTGGTTGCATGGCCGTGTCGTAGATAAAAATGGCAAACCCGTCGCCAACGCAGAACTAGATTTTTGGCAAAACGCAGACAACGGGTTGTACCCAGCACAAGACTCTGAGCAAGACCCGCACAACCTGCGCTGCAAAATCCATTGCGAGGCTGACGGCAGTTTTGAGTTGCTGACGATCCGTCCGCACCCCTATACCGTTCCCACCGATGGCCCTGTGGGCGCCATGTTGGCAGCAGCAAAGCGCAGTATTTGGCGACCCGCCCATTACCATGTGATCGTCAGTGCGCCTGGCTATGTGGGTTTGGTAACCGAGTTGTTCCCCGCAGGATCCGCCTATATAGACAACGACACCGTGTTTGGTGTGCGCGAAGGTTTGATTGTGGATTTCAAACCTTGCCAGAATGCAGAAGTTGCCAAGCGCTACAACTTACAAGAACCCTTTAATGAGGTGCAGTTTGAGTTTTGTTTGGTAAAAAATTAAATAAACAGGAGACAGTTATGAAAATCACGCATCCCTCACTACCCGCATTCAAAGCCCTCGCTACGGCAGCCTTGACTGCGTTCTTGTGTGTCAACGCATCCGCCCAAAGCGATTGGCCCAAAGCCAAGCCCGTCACTCTCTTGGTGGCTTTTGCGCCTGGTGCTTCGACTGACATCGTCGCGCGCTCACTCACGCAAAAGTTGTCTGAAATTACAGGTGGCAATTTCATCGTGGAGAACAAAGGTGGGGCGGGTGGCAATATCGCCACCACCCAAGTCAAACGTGCTGCGCCTGATGGCTACACCATCTTGGTCCATAGCGTTGCGTATGCAGTCAACCCATCCTTGTATGCCGATGCCGGCTACGACGCCCTAAAAGATTTCATGCCTGTGGCCTTAGGCCCCAAAACACCCAACATATTCACGGTGAACCCCAGCGTTCCTGTGAATACCTTGCCGCAATTGGTAGAAGCTGCCAAGAAGTCGCCCTTTAGTTATGCGTCGTCGGGCATTGGAACCACCACCCATTTGTCTATGGAACGATTGAAGTCGGCTGCGAAGGTAGACATCGTCCACGTGCCTTACCAACCTGCAGCCGCTATCAATGCGGTGGTGGCAGGCCATACGCAAATTGCAACCACTTCTATGCCCCCAGCGGTGCCCATGATCAAAGCCGGTAAGTTGAAAGCGTTGGCCGTGACCAGCGC
>Ga0209191_1001120_pt1 | contig 18222 bp, 20 predicted proteins | sample S_130626_EF_Meta_FD_187320 | JGI IMG/M metagenome (GOLD analysis project Ga0209191, IMG submission 187320) | Freshwater microbial communities from Lake Simoncouche, Canada to study carbon cycling - S_130626_EF_MetaG (SPAdes) (version 2) | ecosystem: Environmental > Aquatic > Freshwater > Lake ...
CTGCGCCCATACCAACCGGAGGCTTGCCATTAGCAGTAAGCTCTACGTTAAATTCTTCAATGGCTTTGATCATTTGTTGTGCTGTTTTGACAGCAGTGAACGCATGACGAACATCATCTAACGGAGCGCCGTGTACGTGTAAGCTGGCATCTCCAATAAACTTGATCAATGTGCCATCGTTTGCTAATACAGGAATACTCAATGCTGTCATGTAGTCATTCATGATTTGTGTTAGACCTTCAACGTCATCACCAAAGCTTTCACCCAATGTAGTAAAGCCACGCAAGTCAGTCATGACAATTGAAAGCTCTTTACGCTGACCGCCTAGTTTAATGAGCTCTGGATTTTTTTGTAATCGTTCTACAATAGTAGGGTTAACATAAGATCCAAACTGTTTCTTTATTTGTTGCTTTTGGAGGAACTCTGAAACAAACTTGACTCCATAGGCATGCAAAGCGACCAAGACTGTGCTAACTGCAAAGGCAGTAGCATCGAATAAGAATAAAAAGTTAGTGAAAGCATACTGACTACCAACAACGCCGCCAGCAACCAATACAACAACACTCGCAAGTCCCACATAAGTCCACCTTGTTAAAAATAATAATAGCAACCCTGCGGCTATAATCGCAATGATCTCTAAGCCGTCTGCCCAGTCAGGACGTTGTATAACAACACCGTTGGCCATAGTTGTAATAACTGCGGCTTGTAACTGATGCGGAAACACAGCACCTACGGCAGTTGGCACTGGATTACTGATGCCAGCGGCTGTGGGCCCAACCACAACTATTGCTCGATTAAAATCTTTTGGGAGATTGGTGAGGCTATACGATTGATTAGTTTGACTCCAGTCAATCCATATGCGACCTAGGTTGTCTGTGGTGATAGGACCAAACTTAGGTATACGCATTTTCTCAACACCGCCTTCAACTAGTTTTACTTGGAATGTACTATCGCCCGCCGCAACTCTGAGAGCCTCCATAGCTATACTAGGATACAGTTTACCATCTACTGACACAATCAACGGCATACGACGATTAACACCATCCACTTCGGGCAAGGTGTTCACAATGCCAACACCAGCCGCTGCATTTTCCAAACCTGGTATGTTAGCGATCAAACCAGGATATTGTACAATTTGATCCAACCACTCTGGTCCTAGTATTGCGCTACCCGGATTACGTGGAGTGTTCTTGGTATTTTGTGATGGCACACTTCCCATTACAACTGGATATTGTTTTAGAGCATTTGCGAGAACAGCATCGCCACCAGTGCGATCAGGCTCAGCCATGATAACATTGAGCACAACAAGGCCAGCGCCACGATCATACAGATCTTTAATAATTTTTGCATATTCTGTCCTTGGTAACGGCCACTGACCGTATTTGTCTAATGCAGTTTCATCTATGTTAACTGTAACAATATTGTCAGGGGCGGGAACAGCTCTTGATTGAGTAACCAATGTGTCAAAGTAGCGCAGTCTTACACTTTCTACAAAGCTAGGATCGGTGATTCTTATACTTGTAATAAGTGCCAATGTTAACAGAGCAGTCCAAGGACTTGTTAGGATTTTCTTAATCATTGGACACCTTCATTTGTTCTATGATGCTCGCTGGCTTCCCCTTCTAAACTCACATGCCATGCATAAAATTTAGTGCGTGGATATTCATCTTTTAGTTCAACAAATGATTCCAGGTTAGGCACAGCATCATCATACATGATTGCTTTGGTATAACTGCCTTTGTTTAGCAAGTTTCTTATAATAATCTTTTTCTTTTCTTCTGTTTGAATTTTATTGGGCATGTTGCCAGCACGATATACGTGTACCTTATCCATATCCACGCCGTACTTGCGAAATGTGTCCAAGAACAATTCTCTATCATCAAAGTCGGCTCGAGCAGTAACCATTACTACCTTGTTACCCGTAGCAATGTCTTGCTTGAGTTGATTCATCATGGGAATGATAGGTTTGGCATTATCAAAAAATTCTTGTGCATTGGCAAAATCTCCAAAATCAAATGATTCACCTGGCTTGAGTTTGTAGTGCGTAAAATCGTGGCTGTTAAGGCTTTTGACAATCTTGCTGTCGCTGACAACATGTACCTTGGTTTGGGTGTAAACTAAGGTGTCATCAATATCAAAAATGACTAATTTCTTAGGGGCTATTTCTTTTGCTCGCATCCAGTATTTAGCTGGTTTACGAAGTCTAAAAGTAAGGTGTGATGGTGCCCGTTGTGGTACTTTCCTCGCATCCACGTGTACCCGTCGTACCAAAATTTCTCACTTTCTGGATGGCACCCTATCAATCCTATGTTGTTTTGTATTATAGCCATGGGATCGTTGTTTTTGTAAGTAGCAATAGTATTAAACTTGGTGTTATCACCCACAAGCGCACATCCGTCGTACCAAAACATATTCATAGGTGTTGTTTGCCAAGTTATGCTTATATTCTTAGCGTGTGGTCTACGTGTGTCTGTTTCAGGACGGCTAAGATACTGTACAGCATCCACGCTATCCAACATATCAAAATAATGTTTACCGGCCCAGTAAGCACCCATACAAATGCCCAAATATTTGCCGCCCTGCGCAACAAATGATTTAACAGCATCGCCGGTATGTTTAAATGCTTGATCAAAACTAGCTGCATCACCAAACCCGCCTGGTACAGCAATCATGTCTACATCATCAAAGAACACGTCTTCTAGTTTGTTTTTACCAAATATTTTAAACTTGTAATGATCGCCCAGTGCTCGCATAAGTCCATTGCCACTTTGTACGGAACATTTTGGATCGTACAAGAATAGAGCTATAGTGGGTTTCATGATGTAAGAGTCTTTCTAATTTTCATTCCAACGTAGGTGCCGCAGAACGCACCCAAACAAGCCGGGATCATTAACCAATGATTTGTTGTGTAATTTATAACTGCTATACTTCCCAAAATATAACAAGCTATTGACCAAAAGCTCGCACCCAACACATTATCGGTTGCTACACACCTCAAATAATACGTATAAACAACATCCAGCAAGAAGATTGCAAAAAATGTTGTGACATAATCTATCATTTTTGACCATCTTTCTTTTCAACTTTACGCTCAATTGGAGGGGGAAAGTAAGGTTCAATTACGTAGTGGTTTGCCCCCCACCAGCCAAATGCGGTAAAGAATCCGTATACTACTACTTCTAGTAAGCCCATAGTGTGTCCTTTCGTAAAGTGCTACTATTTATTCATAAAAATAGGATCTATAAAAGATCCTAGCTAGTTACTTGTCCTATTATACGCCGCTAGCACGGCGAGTTATTTACTATTAAGCTGTTTTTTGCTCTGGCTCAACGAAAGCAATTATTTCTGCACCCTGATCATCCAACCCACCTTCAGGAAAAGGCCATGATGATTGAGCAATGTGTTCTTCCGCTGTAATGTTTTCGTAATCTTCATTTTCTTCTTCAGCTTGTTCAAAGTCTTTGTCGTCTGCTGTAGACACAATTGACAACATGACCTTGTCATATGCACTTAATTCATCAACTAGATTTTTTACGTGTTGTAAAACTTCTAAACCGTTGTATGCATCATTATCTAATTCTAAAAAAACATTTAACCCGTGTACTGTCATTTCAAGTTTCATTTTGAGCTCCTTGTGGTTAGTGTGCTTGTGGCACATAACTATTTAAGTGATAATCGATTACAGTGATTTTACAGATACCAAATTGTCTCTAAATATTTGCCAAGCACGTTCCCATGTCCAACGTTGACTACCCGCTAATACTTGATCTCTATCTAATTTTAACGCATCATGAACTGCTTGCACCAAGTCTTCATTCATACAACCTGTAACACCCTCGTCAATGACATCTAACGGACCTTGACATGGGTATGCCGCAACTGGTGTTCCACAAGCCATTGCTTCAATCATAACAAGTCCAAATGTTTCCCAACGACTAGGAAATACAAATACATCCGCCATGGCAAAGTATTTGGCTAGCTCTTGCCCACGCTTGGCCCCTACAAATTTTACATTGGGATATGCGGCCTTGTACTCTTCCAGCATGGGACCATCACCTACCATAAACTTAACACCCACATAGGGCATTTTAAAGTATGCTTCTAAATTCTTTTCTTTGCTGACTCTGCTGACACAAACCAATATAGGTCCATTTACCACTGTACCAGTTCGCTGACTTGGATTGAATATAGCACGGTCGACTCCTCGAGTCCAAGGAATAACATCACCATCAAAACCGTGTGCCTGTAACTCTTTAACCATTGTGTCAGTTGTGGTCAATACCTTGCCACTGTGTTTGTGAAACCAGCGTACTAAAGGCCAAGTAATAGCTTCAGGGATTCCAAATAAGGCTCTAAGTCCTTCTGGAAACTTAGTATGATAAGCAGTATTGTAGCGATAACTGTGTTTGTCAAGATATTGTCTAGTACACAAACCCACAGGACCCTCTGTGGCGATGTGGATATAATCCGGATTGATCTCCTCAAGTATCTTGCCCACCTTCCTGGGAAAGGCAATCTTGACTTCGTTGTAGCCAGGGCAATCAACATAGCGGAACCTCCCGGGATCAAGATATACAACACGATAGTTGTCCCGAATCGCACACGCTTCAATATTTTTATAGGTCGTAACCACACCATTAATTTGGTCATACAGATTATCCGTTACGATTAAGATTGTTTTTGACATTTTGCTTCTACTTTAAAATTCTTAAACTTCAACTGCCACTTGAGTGTGCTTAGGACTTGCTCGCAGGTCTTTTGATCTGCGAACTGTAGTTCCACTCTTCCTGGCTGGTCCGTTGGATCGTTCACGTGAATTGCTATTAGGATCAGTAACCACATCATCCTTCTCCTTAGTCCATGTAATTATTTCCCATTTACCATTGTAGTGCTCTACTAAGGCAGTACATGACTCAACCCAGTCACCATCATTCATGTAGGTAACACCATTAATCTCTTTGATCTCTGCATGATGTATATGTCCACATATTACGCCATCAAATCCGCGTTTCTTACAGTAGTTGGCTAGATTCTCCTCAAACTTAAACATAAAGTCCACAGCTTTTTTAACACGATGCTTGAGGAACTGGCTTAAACTCCAATAACCAAATCCAAACTTGTGACGTACCCAATTAAATTTAGCATTTAGTGACAGCACAAAGTCATATGCTTTGTCACCTAAAAATGCTATCCACGGAGCAAGACGTGTGATGCCATCAAACAAATCACCATGGGTGACAAGATAGTGCTTGCCATCTGCGCCTATGTGTTCTATTTGATTGTGTATTTCTATAGAGCCAAAACTAAAACCGTACGGTATCATTGGCCTTAAGAATTCATCGTGATTGCCTGCGATGAATACGACTCTAGTACCACGTTTGGCATGTCCAAGTACACGACGTACTACATTGGTATGACTTTGTTTCCATCGCCATTTGTTTTGTTGTATCTTCCAGGCATCAATAATATCACCTACTAGATAGAGAGTGTCGCACGAGTTGTGCTTGAGAAAATTATTGAGTTGTTCCGCCTTACAGTCTTTTGTACCTAAGTGGACGTCACTCACAAAAATACTACGATAAGTTTTTTGCATAGCAATATTTATCGTAGTATCGTGTTACAAAGATTACGGTTGTATTACAAACTTAAATCCTAACCAAAGTCCATTTTGTAGTAAAAGACTTACCTTCGGCCTTGTGTTTCAGTATCTTTGCAAACTCTTTTTCACGAAGTTTTGCGATGGTTTCTGTATCATGGTCGACGCAAGCCCTGTACAGTTTAGTTAATAACTTTTTCTGTTTCATGGTTGTGTCCTCCTGACAACTATTTACCTTGAGTTACTGTAATTGGTGCGCAACCACCTGCTGTAGCGCAGTTATTTATAATGGAGTAATACTGCTGTGTTGTACCAGCTTGTATTAGATTTAAACTAGAAGGTTGCGGACCAGTTAGTGTTACGCTGGCCATGTGTGCAGCTGATCCTTGCTGTAATATATCCACAGTCTTATTACCACCGCTTAGATTAACTTCAGCGTAATGACTTCCGTTGTCTTGTTGTTTTAAAATAAGACTATTGTTATTATTTTGAACATTGACAAATGCTCCTTTGCCGCCTCCAGTACTAGTTTGTTCTATTGTAACTGTGTTAAAATTACCCACTACTCTTAAATCAGTATAGTTTACCTGTGTAGTAGAATTACCAGACTGTTTTATATCAACATCATTGCTTAGTCCGTTGCCGTAGTAGTTAACATAGTTATTTTTAGTTCCAGATTGATCTACAACTACTACGTTTTGTACGCCAAGTTGTTCTATATTCACTCGACTATCGGCAGTTGTTCTGTTTACAAATGTTTCAACTTTGGCTACATTAGTCGCGGCTGCATTAAATGCTGCAGATGATCCCCCACAGCATAAGGTCGGTGGTGGTGGTGTTGCAGGTGCAGCAGTTTGTCCAGCAGCCAACGGTGTAGTGCTACCGTTTGTAGCATATGCATCTACTTGTGCTTGTGTTGGATTTCTTGTTCCAGTCCATGTGACCCCACTAGTGTTGGCAAAGCCCTGTGTCATACTAAACAACTGTCCAGTATTATTATCACTGCCTACAAAAAAGAAAAAGTCTGTGCCCATGTTAATAATATGGCCGGCACCCATATTTGTTTTAGCGGCACCGTTACTATCATACTGTACAGCTAACCAAGGATTGTTAGCATCTTTGTGTGCGTTGGTTACAAATCCTATATAATCGCCAGCAGCCCATTGTATCTGTCCAGTAGTCCAAGGAATTTTATATGCAGTGCCTGGGTTCTTACTGTATATTTGGCAAGTAGTTGTATTCATACAAGCATTAACATTCCACTGACTATCAGCAATTTGATACCTGCCAAATTTTAAATCAGCAAGTCCTGTTGCTTGACCGTGTGCGCTCAAACAGAATAGAATTAAAAAAGAAAATATTAATAGGAAACGTTTCATGGGCGTCTCAACACTCCGCTTTTCTGAACTATGTTTACCACATTGCCACCTGGATCGCCGCTACCTAACACAGTAAATGCATACTGATCGTTATGACTAATAGCTACAAAGGTATTAGAATCGTATCCAGATGTTTTAACTTCCGCATAGTGATCTGTATTATTCCTATAGGCTGTGCCTTTACCTCGACTTTGTATATCAGGCGCATCACTTTTCTCCCATACCACACACACTGTCGTAGCAGGATTGCATCCGATCTTACCTAAATATGTGTCTAAGGCCAAGATGCGGGCGTTTTCAATGGCTTCATCAGTTTGTTTCACTCGTTGTGTAATTTTGCGTTGGGCGTCTGCCTCCATCTCAGCATCTAATTCTTCTTTTTTACTTTTAGCCTGCTCTTTGATGGCTAAGATCACTTCCTGTGGTTTCACAATGATTAGGTTGTTGCCAATTTTACTTTCAATAGTGCTAACTACTACTGGCGGAGTTGGCATCATACTATTACTTATTACATATGTAGCTTCAAAGGCCTTGTCTAAAGTCACTGTGCCAGCCAATGTGCTGACTGAAATACTACCAACCTTGCATCTTTGTTCATCTAGTTCAAATTGTTTAACATCTTTTTCATCTTTACAGCTAGGAACTAACACAATAAGGCTTTGTCCAGTTTCGTCCACAGTCATTGTAAAATCAGTGCCACGCACTGCAACGGTAGCTGTGGGAGTTTTAATGTTTACTTGTTGTGGGTTATTTTTAGCGATCTGTCCACTTGCATATCGAACAGTGCCCATTCCTACTCTGAGTGCAAGTTTGCCTGCATCTGACTTGTTTGGGTCAAAAACAAAATCGTCAATAAGCAATCTGCTGTTTTCTGTAACTTTGACTTTGGTATCGTCTTTAAATGTGATGTTGCTTACACACGCACCTGTAGTATAAGTGTCCATGCTTTCAATTTCAGCACCTTTGACACCTGACATTTTTTTCTTGTTGCGTTCAACTTCACAGGCTGTGCCTTTGTTTTCTGAAACCGTGCCAATGCCAGCCCACGAAGGACTGGCAACTGTTAGCAGTAGGGCTAACAAAAAGACACGCATAATTACCTCGCAACGGCTGTGGCTGGTGATACAATAGTTGTACTACTTGTACGGACTGTGATAGTATTGTTGCTACCTTGTGTTTGAATATTAACTGTTGTATCGTTGGTACCTTGTTGCTGTGTAGTCACACTGTTGTAATCGCCAGTAGTCATCATAGCAAGTTGATGTCCGTTAGCGCCAGCTGCATCCATTTGCTGTAAATTGAATACGTTGGCATTACCAGTAACTACGTTTGATACTGTGCCTCTACTACTAAGCAAACTACTAGTCACTTGGTTATCATTACCTACTAAATTTGTACTTGTAACAATATTACTGCCAACAACATCTTGGATGATCATATTGTTATTGCCAATAATCTGTTCTGTAATAACGTTTTGGCTATTAGTAGCGGCGTTGGGATTACCAATGGTCAATCTAGTTTGATTACCATTGCCTAACATATTAGTAGTGTAACTATTATTATTTCCTCTAATATTATATTGGCTACTATTGGCATTACCAGTTTGCGTGATATCAACCGTGTTTGTACTGCCAGTGATAGTGCCGTAATTTGAAGAACTTGGGGCATCTGGAGTAAGCGTTGTTATGCCAGTACCCGCTACCGCCGTTGCTACAGTTGTGGCAATCCCGCCAACATTGTTGGTCCCGCCAACCTGCTCGATAGTAATAGTATTGCTACTACCAACCTGTTCGATATAGACTTTGTTAGGACCTGTTGCTGTCTGAGCACCACTTATGGTGGCAAAGCTCAAAAGCATCATAGTGAGTAATTTTCTCGACAACCCACAACCGCCTGTCATTGTTTGTTTCATTTTTTCTAATGTTGGATTATTATTATTCTCCAACAAGTTCCTTGGTCATTGACCTATAATTATAATACTCTTCTATGATCTACCCCTTTCACGTAGATTTAATTCTTGTTACTTTATTTAATTGCAATAACATAAAAATTAAATGTTGCTGTTATTTTTTCGTTACTCTTAGGTGTAAAAAAATTTACACTGTTAAAAAACCAACACCTTTCAATCGCCTAACTTGCTGTTTTGAATCCAGCCACCACGGCCAGTTCCATCAGATATTGTTACTCTCCACCAACCTTCTGTCCCAGGTTGTACTACATTTACTATTGTGCCTTTAGGTATCCACCACTTACGAGTACTTGTTTCATTTTCACTTGCGTATAAGAAAGAATTTTCTAATAATGTGCGTTGGCCAAATAATGGTCGAGCTGTGTCACGTGCTATCTTTGTTTCATTTGGTTTCACTTCAACTTTCTTTTCTTCTACTTTTACTTCTGGGGAGGTACTGGGTATGGCTTGGGTTTTGGTTTCGGATTGGGTTTGTGATTGAACCACGACATCTTTCTTCTCCTCTACTTTAACTTCTTCTTTCTTTATTTCTTTAGTTATAGGTACAACTCTAGGTACTAATTCTGCTTCTGGTTTAGTTTCAGAGATAGGTTTTGGTTGGACATTAACATCTTTCTTTTCCTCTACAGCGGGTACAACGGGAACTGGAATTTCTATTATTTGTTTTTTAAATCCCCAATGTCCTTTGCGGGCGCCCTCATTGATCGTTTGTATTACCGCTGCTTGAACAGCAACATCAACTGCTCGATTAATACTTTCGTTTATGCTGCCGCCAACTTCACCTTCAAGGGCATTTGAGGCAGCGCCAAACTGTGTACCGTCATCTACAAAACGAAGCAATGTTAATTTGTCCATATAACTTAACACTGTTTTAGTTACAGTGACAGTGGTTAATATTTCACCCGTTGCTACACTAACAGTTCTTAAAGTTACTGTAACTGTGTCTGATTGATATTGTGTGCTAGCACCAATACCAAAAATCCTTATGCCTGATCCGCCTGTTAATGTATTACTGTCATAGCCAACAATTCCACCTTCCATGATAATTCCCGCAAACATCATTGGCGGTAGTGCCTTAGCATCTTTGCCTTGATATTGTTCACGCATTTGACGAATCATTTGACGTTCTTTAATTAAATTTTCTAATCCCACACGTTCTAGTACTGTAAACCAACGAGCATCACCAACATCTTGTAAGGCTTTGATTAGATAATTTTCAGCACCTTGTGTAACTGCTGAACTTAAACTGGCAATTAGTGGTTGTGATTTACGCTGACCTGTTAAGTCACGAAACCCGTAAACTGCTACTGGCAATGGGCCGCCTTCTGGGGGCTGTAATTTATTAGTGTCTTTCTTTAAAAATTTACTAGATTCAACTGTGGGGTCGTCAAATTGATTGCCGGTTAATTTTTCCCTTATTGCTGAACTTGATGCGCACCCTGTTAGTACTGCTACTACTACTAAGGATAATATTGTTTTTTTCATAGTGTATCCTTAAAACCCAAATGTACCACTTGGGACTGTCATTTCTGTATATTGGCTAGGATTGCTTATGTTTTCAATCCTAACAATAATGTTGGTACCTGATACTTTCCATGTAATGTTATTTCCAGCCACTTCCATTTGTCCGCAGTTGCCTGAGCTATTTGCTGTACATACAGGTGCACCGTCAACACCAAAGAGGCTATCTGTAATTTGTTTGGCTAGTTGTGAATAGATACGACTTTCTAAATTTGATTGAAACTTAGCTTGCGGTGTGTTCAGTGCATCAGATTCTGCCTTTGCTTTTAGCGCATCGGCTGCTGCTTTGTTTTTGTCTTTAGCCTGTGTTTCTAGCTGATACAAAGTCAAGACGTGTGAGCTGTATCCAATTCCACTAAATGATGGACTGTTAAAACTATGTTGTAATTCTGCTGCAAATGCGGAATTGATAGTCACAACTATTCCTACTATTGCTAATGTATTTTTCATGGTTCGCTCCCAGGTAATACTTGGCTTAATTTATTTAATCTAGGTCAATGAAACATTATATAACCAGTTAACCGTAAAAAAAAGCTCCTAAGAGCTTTTTAGTATTTTAGTAGTATTTTTACTTGATAACAAAACCAATCTTACCAACCGGTCTACGTGTTGCATAGAAGTTGCTACTTGGATCCATTAAAATCTTACCAGTAAACACTGGTGGATAAATTACTTCAAAGTTGGAGAAGTAAGCACCACCTGGAACTGTTTCAGTATCCTTTGTTACCTTTAGAGAAGTTTTGATTTGAAGCATGTTACTGCGTTCCAGTATAGTTCTAAAGAACTTGTCTGTATTAGGATTTTTGTTGATTTGATTGGCTATGCCTTGGGCCAATCCAGCTAACAAATGCCAACCAATTCTATAGTCTACACGTTGATCATCGTCAGTGCCTTTGTAAGTTAGTAGCACATCTAATCCATTTTCTTTAAGGTCTTTTGCTCTTACATGTTGTTGATCACTGTCAATGATAGCTAAAATTTTATCAGACTGCACTCTCGTAATTATACCAACATGTACGCCAATTTGTAGTACCCCAGCAATAGAACCGTTCCTGTACCATGTATCAGAACTAGACACGTAATCCATATCAGGATCTTTAATCATCATCACGATATCATACAAGTTTTTCATTTCATCAGCATCAAATACACCCTCATAACGTTCTGGATATTTTAGAATGTCATCTACCATGCCTGAAATACTTGCTTTAGCGCCGCCTGCTTTGTCCTTGCTACTAACACGAATTAAATTGTTATCATCAATAATCAAATAGCTATCGTATAGTTTTTCTGCTGGGTCATTGGGATATTCAATTCCCCTAATTTTACCAAACCCGCCTGGGCCACCGGTCATTGCAGTTTCAGCTTCTTGCCAAGCACCGCTAAGGAATCGTTGTTTAATAATTGCCAACGGTGCTGCTGTTTCACCCAAGTCAATTTCATAACTCTTTGAATATTGGTTAGCACCTGGAACAGGTGTTGTTCTTCCAAATAATACATTTTCTAGCAATGCAACCACTTGGTCTTTGACATCTTGACCCAAGTCTGCTCTTCCAGCGATTGTGTTAACAACATCTGTTGGGACATCGTCTGCGGCTAGCTCTGTGTTGGTTGAAGCAATACCAACTGGCTTCAAGTTCAGTGCGGCACGTTGTTGTACGCCTGAAATTTTATTTTCTTCGCCAGCTTTACCGCTTAGTTGTTGATATCCGGTCAAGTCTGAGAATAGTTTGGTCTGTAAGAAAATAGGATAAGCACCTGGTTTCTTCTTTGGTTTTAGAGCAATAAATCCCATCATCTTGCCAGTCTTGTCATCTTGAAATACTAGAGCTAGTGCGGCACCAGCTTTATCAGGACTTGATAGTCCCTGTGTTGCTGGCATTGTTTTAAAGTCTGCAACAGGAATGTTGTTTGCTTCGGCGTATGCAATCAACTCGGCAATAAGGTCTTGCGGTTCTGCAATGTCACCTTGTTGCGGGAACACAATGGCATCTACCATCGTAATTACGTTGCCTGCATTATTCTTAAAGGCCACACGTTTTCCACGTCCAGCTTCTTCAGCTCGTCGTGCCATCCCGCCTTCAGATTCAATTAATAAAAATTCTTTTGCTCTCATACTAATATTTAGCGTATTTCAGGGAACAGGCATTCCTGTATGAAATGCTGTACGTCCTCTTCACTAAGCCCTAAACTAACCATTACTTTAGGAGTATGAGGGTTACACTTCTGATTCTGTGCGTAGTAATTCTGCGCTTCTGTAGTATCTTCAGCTGTGTTGTTGGTTTCAGCGACTGTGCTTAGATAATGCTCTACTGTAGTTTTTGCTAAAGTTGTCAGTTGTTCTAATTCAGCTTCATCGCTGACATTGCCCGCAGCTACCATACTCTTGCTGAATATGTTAGTGGCCCACTCAGGCAATGCACGTTCCTTACGCCATTCTAGTTTGCTTACTTCTTCAGAAAACCATTGCATCATAGGGTGGTTAGGATCACCTGCTTTGCTGTAATCGTGAAAGCAACCAGTTATCTTGTTCTTGCCAGCGATAACATCAAAGCCATAAATTGGTGCTGGATTATGTGTATGTGGAAAGATGCAACAGTGCATCATCCATAAACCTTTTGACTCTCTAGCGTCTACGACGTCCACATGAGCACGACGATAAGAATCGGACCGCCAAACGCGATTAACCCACCCAGGCTGATTAAAACGATCCATTCCGGGTTCAAATATTTCAGTACCTGTTTCATTAAATTTATCCTCTAACAGATGTTGTATTTCTATTAGTGTGTCCCAAACTTTACTCTCCACGATATAAATCCCGCATCATTTTAATAGCATATTCAAATGCTACACGAGCTTCGTCACCTAGGTCATCAGTTAGTGTTTGACGAATTGCCATCTTCATAGCATCGCCATTTTCAAAGTCATAAAACTTGCCACTGCTTATGTGTGCCACTTGTTTCTTAATGATTTGACCACCGAATAGGTCGCCCATATGGCGGCAATATAAATGCGCCTTAACTTTTGCTTTATTCTCTGGATCATTGCCTAGTTTGTGTAAGTATGCTTGGTATTCTAATGTGGCTGGAGTTAGATAACAATAACTACCATCATCGAGTTCCACAAAGTCTGCGTGTATAGCACGTAGTCTTGGTAGGTCTGGCATTGTGTCTAGAAACCCTTGGCGCTTACAATACCATTCAATTGGATCGTAAATTGCTAATAGGTTATACAGATAGTTTTTATAATCTTGTTTTTCAATTTTACCGCCAAGTAACATCTTAGCAAATGTTGTTGTTTCTGCCTCATGGTGGAGGTCTTTAGTGATGTCTTTTAAGCTCATTCTTCTTCCATTTTAATTTGTAATGGAAATCCACTACCACGAGCCAAATTAGTTGATTCAACTGCCTTTGCTTCAGCAATTTCAAAACTGTATGTTCCGGCAACACCGCTGCCTTGATCGTGAATCTGGAGAGTGATGTCTCGAGCAGTTTCTTCTGTGTGTTTGAACACTTCGGTCAAAAGACTAATGACAAAATCCATTGGGGTTGAATCATCGTTTAGAAAGATCACGTTCCAGCGTTTAGGTTCTTGAACCTTAATCTTAATCTTCTCGTCTAGTTTAATATCAGTTGTTGTTGTCATTCATGTTCTCCAAGAGTAGGGGAAGTTCCCTTCCCCTTATTATATTACTTAACCTCGACAATGTCAATCACGCGAGCTTTCTTTTCTTCCGGAATCTCGTGTTCTAACTGTACAGATAGAATACCATCCTGAATTAAAGCGCCCTTGACTAGCATGTGTTCAGCTAATTGAAGCTTACGTTCAAAATCCCGTGAGCTAAGTCCTCTGTGTAAGTATTGAATATTCTCACCATCTTCGCGTGTGCGAACACCGCGAATAGTCAACAAGTTTTGTTCAACTTCAATGTGAATTTCATCTTTCCTAAACCCGGCAACAGCGACCTCGATGACATATCTAGTGTCATCAAGTTTAATGATGTTGTGTGGGGGATAGTTATTTTGCATTTGATTTGCGATGCGATGTTCGAATGTATCGAATAATCTATCGAAACCTACTAGAGCCCTGTTTAGGGCTTGTGTGTCAAAGCGTGTTATATTTGCGTTCATTTTAATATCTCCTTAAATTAAGCAAGAATAATTTATGCGGCCTCACCTGAGCACCGCATAATATTTATAACGTCTGTGTGTGTTTATTTTACTTCTGTAAACTCTGCATCAACAGTCTTTTCATCTTGTGAATTTTCTGTTGTAGCTTTTGCTTTTACTTCATTCAACTCTTGAGCAACTGTAAGCATTGCAGTCATTTTCTCAGTGATTGCATCTAAGTCGTCACCAGTAATTACATCTTGCAATTCTTTAATTGAGTCTTCAAGTTTGGTTTTTAATTCTTCTGGAACATCTTTTGATTCCATATCTTTCCTAATCGTGTGGATTTGACCTTCAGCACCGTTACGTGCTTCAATCAACTCTTTAGCCTTTTTGTCTGACTCGGCATTGGCTTCAGCATCTTGAACCATACGTTCAATTTCTTCTTTGCTTAAACCACTGTCTGATTTGATAGTGATTTTATTTTCCTTGCCAGTGCCTTTGTCTTTAGCACTGATATTCATAATGCCGTTTGCATCAATATCAAATGTAACTTCAACTTGTGGCATACCACGTGGTGCTGGAGCAATACCGTCTAGCTTAAATTCACCAAGTGCCTTGTTGTACTTGAACAACTCACGCTCGCCTTGTGCAACTTTGATATCAACGGCTGGCTGGTTATCTTCTGCTGTGCTGAATGTTTGACTGGCTTTAGTTGGGATAGTTGTGTTCTTTTGAATCAACTTGGTAAACACACCGCCCATTGTTTCAATGCCCAAGCTCAATGGGGTGACGTCCAATAGCAGTACGTCTGTACGGTCACCTGCTAGTACTGATCCTTGAATAGCCGCACCCGCAGCCACTGCCTCATCTGGGTTAACGTCTTTACGTGGTGCTTTGCCAAATAGCTTCTCAACAGTTTCTTGCACTTTAGGCATTCGTGTCATACCACCAACAAGGATAACTTCATCAATGTCGCCAGCAGTTACACCTGCATCTTTCATTGCAGTTTTGCATGGCTGCACTGAACGTTGGATCAGTTCGTCAACAAGGCTTTCTAATTTAGCACGAGTCAACTTAACATTCATGTGTTTAGGTCCGCTTGCATCGGCTGTGATGTAAGGCAAGTTAACATCTGTTTGTGCAGAGCTAGACAATTCAATCTTTGCTTTTTCAGCAGATTCTTTTAAACGCTGTAATGCTAGTGTATCTTTCTTAAGATCAACACCGTTGTCTTTCTTAAACTCGTCAACCAAATAATCCATAATGCGTTGGTCAAAGTCTTCACCGCCTAAGAATGTGTCGCCATTAGTTGACAACACTTCAATTTGTTTGTCGCCATCTACATCCGCGATCTCAATGATCGATACATCGAAAGTACCGCCACCAAGGTCGTAAACAGCAATTTTGCGATCTTTTTTATCAGACTTATCAACGCCATAACTAAGAGCTGCCGCAGTAGGCTCGTTAATAATACGGAGTACTTCCAAGCCTGCGATCTGTCCAGCATCTTTAGTTGCCTGTCTTTGGCTGTCGTTAAAGTACGCAGGAACTGTAATAACTGCTTGGGTAACTTCATGACCTAAATAGTCCTCCGCTGTCTTTTTCATCTTACGCAGAACCTCTGCGCTAATTTGTGGTGGTGCTAATTCCTTACCATTTGATCGAACCCATGCATCGCCGTTTTTGGCTTCTATGATTTCATAAGGCATTAGACCAATGTCTTTTTGCACAGCTTCTTCTTTGAACTTACGCCCAATAAGACGCTTGCTTGCGTAAATTGTATTTTTGGGATTGGTTACTGCTTGACGCTTTGCGCTAGCACCTACTAGAATTTCATCGTTAGCGTATGCAACAATACTTGGTGTAGTACGGGCGCCTTCGCTGTTTTCGATTACTTTTGTGACACCGTTTTCAATAACGGCTACGCATGAATTTGTTGTACCTAAGTCGATACCGATTACTTTGCTCATTGTTTTCTCCTTTTAAAAAGCAAGATATATTTTCGGGTAAACACCCTATGTGTACAGCCCCCATTGGGCACTGTCTACACTTTTATTTATATCAGATATTGTCTAAGTTTTGAATTTTGGACCACTTTTTGAGTTTCTCGATTTTAGCTCGTTTTGCTATATGCAAATTTCCCCAGCTGATAATGTTATTGGCCATTAGAATATCAATCATAGCCAACATATCACCAAGTTCCTCTTCCAAGTGTTCTCGATTAGTTTGTCCAGTATTAAGTTTAGCGTTGTCTATACCAAATCTACGGATTTTACTAACCGCTTGAATTACCTCTGCACATTCTTCTTGTAGGATGTCCATTACTTCATCATTAGATTCGTTTAGTGGTGCCATATTAATTCTCAAACTTTCTACGTAGTTTCTTAAACATTGTTTGCACACCAATTGCTTGACGACGTGCATCTTCCAAAGCGTGATGCTTTAGTGCTTGCGGCATTTCTGGATCCATGCCCAAGTCAAATAGTGTACGAGTATCCCTCACGTCCCAAAAGTTCCATGGAAACGGTTTGCCCATTTTACGGAAATAGTGTTCTAAAATAATAATATCAAATGTAGAACCGTGACTCCAAAAACGACTTGAACCCATACAAAATTTGTAGAACTTTTCCATTGCTTCTTTACAATCTATACGATTGTCAGGACTAAAGGCCTCGTCTTGAGCAGCCTTGTCTTGATCTGCCCACCACCTAATAGTATTGTCATCAATAAATGGATCTGCAAATTCACAAGTATCTACATCAATACGTAAGTATATTTCATCGTATACTTCGTATCCGTTTGGATTAAATGTTACTGCGCCTAGTGTAAGAATTTGTGCATTTGGAGTGGTGGCTAGAGTTTCTAAGTCCACCATTAAATGTTTAGCCATTATAAGCCTTTCGTAGTTATACGTTATTATAGCAAAATTGCTATCAAATGTCTAGTAGATTGATTAGAAAAGTTTTTTTGGTAGTTGCTCTTTTTGGAGCTTTTTGGCGTAGCGTTGCTTGGCCGCTGCCTTCTTGCGTTTGCGTTTTGTAGTAGGCTTTTCGTAAAATTCTTTCTTACGAAGTGTATCAAGAAGACCGCTTTCTTCGATCTTCTTTTTAAATTTGCGTAGTGCGCGGTTTACATCTTCGCCTTCTCTGATGTAAACTACACTACCTCTTACTTTATTGTCTCTCTGACTCATCGTCATCATCTTCCTCGTCGTCTTCTTCCTCACCAGTGAAAGCCGCAACTACTGCATCTAAATTCCAAATTCTATTTTTTGAAATAAGACCATAGGGAGTTAATTCATCGTTTGTAATATAATGAGTATTGGGCTGTGCCAATAAGAAAGTTATAAAAAGTTTTGTTGTTGGGTCACAGTTATCAATATCAATAACTGTGATATCTGCTTGTTGTGACACACTTAGTAGCCAACTAATATCTGTTTCGTTATCATCATAAATGAATACATTTAACTCTTCAATATTATGACTTAAGATTGTTTGGAACTGTTTTTTAACATTTACTGATGGCTTTACTAATAAGTAGCTCAAGTTCAAATTGAATAATTTGTCCGGAGGCGTAATGAGGTTAATTTTTCCTAAGTTCATTTGTTCTCTTTGTTAATTCTGTTCCATAGCGAATCGCTACTTT